>OJEO01000013.1_pt1 | contig 183701 bp, 148 predicted proteins | sample 1593621 | NCBI WGS metagenome assembly OJEO01 (sample SAMN05416875, study PRJEB24817) | seawater metagenome | isolation source: Sea water | place: Canada:Atlantic | collected 2013-11
AACTCTCATTAGAGTATATTGTGATAAGCAGTTACACAAAAATAGTTACAGTCTCCAACGCGTGATTATTTAATTGCGCGAATGCCCTTACTTTCAATCACAATTTTACGATCTTTATACAGCTTACCAATCGCCATTTTAAACGCACGTTTACTCACAGCAAAATGCATTTCAATTAATTCAGCAGGGCTCTTATCACTCAATGCTAAGAAACCATTACCTTCTTCAATTTTTTGCATAATTTGCTCAGCAAGTCCGCCCACTTTTTGATAGCCAATCGGCTGTAGGCTTAAATCTAAGCGCTTATCGTCACGTTGCTTGCGTATATAAGCGTCGACCTTTTGGCCAACACGAATAGCTTGGCGAATATCACTGTTGTGAATTAACCCCCAGTATTTATGATCGACAATCGCTTTATAACCTAGCTCGGTACGGGCAGCGATAAGAATGCGAACCTTATCACCTGGATTGTAATGATCATAAATCGTCGCTACTTCATCTTTAATAAAGCGGTTGAGACGAGTAGTGGCGATAATACGATCGGTATTATCCATGTACACGTACACAATAACCCGTTGGCCTACTTCTAAGCGTGTTTTTTGTTCAGCGAAAGGTAAGAACAAGTCTTTGACCAATCCCCAGTCTAAAAAGGCACCCATTTCGTTGACGTCGGCAACTTCAAGGTTTGCTACTTGGCCTACAGTAGCGCGAGGGCGTTGGCAGGTTGCAATTACGCGATCTTCTGAATCTAGGTAAATAAATACCTTAATAATATCGCCGACTTTGCATTTATCTGGCACTTGCTTGTTTGGCAGTAAAATATTACCAAACTCTCCTGCAATCAATAACGCGCCCATCGGCAATAATTCGCCGACTTCTAATGTGGCGTATTTACCGACTAACGGCGTCGAGGTTAATTGAGTGTTTTCAGGAGGATTTAAATCTGTCATGTGGAAAGTCCGTATCGGATCACTTAATTAAGGTCATGAAAGAAAACATGCGCATGGAATCAAGTTGGTTAAAAGACACTGATTTCTGCATCAGTGTGAACGTGCGGATTATAACAAAGAACAAGCGACTTGCTAAGTAATCGATTGTTAAAGCTCATGCTAAAAAAGTGCATTGAGGGTATTGAGGATATTGAGGGTATTGAGCAGGCGGACATGAAATAGCCAATAATTAGATTGAAAATACCTGAGATAGACAGGTTATGACAATCATTTGTCGTTTTATGGCAACCATGTGTCGTTTTATAACAAGTTTTAATGACTGAAACCCTGTAAGTTAGATGAATAATAAGAATAATACTGTCTAAAAAGGGGAGTTTCCCAATGGCTGATCATTTTGTCGCCTTTTCCATTCCGTTTTTCTTGATTTTTATTGCCTTAGAAGCTTTTTTCTTTTGGCGAAAAAATACTCAAACTCTGCGCCTAAATGACAGTTTAACCAATATGAGTTGCGGCATTGTTACTTTGATTTTTGAGCTGTTTACCAAGGCAGGGTTGTTCGTTATCTTTGCTTATGTCTCCACCACGTTTGGTGTAATTGAATGGGACATGAAGTCTCCCTTCACTTGGATCTTATTTTTCTTTGTTTATGATTTCTTCTATTACTGGGGTCATCGTTTAGCACACACCGTTAACTTTATGTGGAGTGGCCATTTACCCCATCATCAAAGCGAAGACTACAATTTTAGCGTTGCTTTAAGGCAAGGTGCTTTTCAGGATACGGTTAACTTTCCTGTGTTTTTACCTATGGCCATTATGGGTTGCCCGATTGAGGTATTTGCGACGGTATTGTTATTAAATAAATTTGCTCAGTTTTGGGTTCACACCAAGGCGATTGGTCGCGTTCCTTTTATTGAAGGTATTTTAAATACACCATCGGCACATCGTGTTCATCATGCAGTTAATCCCATATACCTCGATAAAAACCACGGCGGTGTGCTGATGGTTTGGGATAAAGTGTTTGGCACTTGGCAGAGTGAGCTTGATAGCGAACCTTGTATTTATGGAGTGCGCAAACCTTATAGAAGTTGGAACCCTTTATATGCTCATGTTGATTGGTGGGCAAGACTTTGGCAAGACGCTGTTAATACAAATAAATGGTCAGACAAAATTAAGCTGTGGTTTATGCCAACCGGTTGGCGTCCGGATGATGTGATGAAAAATGATCCGTGGCAGCCTTATGATATTGAGCATTATCAAAAATACGATCCGCAGGTTACTGTTTCTACTAAAGTCTTGGCGGTAGTGATGTTTCTTGTAACATTGCCAGTAATTAGCCATTTATTGTATGAACAGTTTACCTTGTCGTTTTATGAAAAATTTGGCTATTCCATCATCATTCTTGCATGCCTGTATGTAAGCGGTGCCTTGCTGAGCGGATCTCTTGCTGTGAATAAAAGCCACAGCGATAAAACTACCCATATTGGCAATAGAAACTAAAAACGGTAACCATTATTTTATTATGCGCCTAGCCTAGAAATTAAGTTAAATCAGGGTGTTAAAGCGGCTGCTTTGAGGGGTATTACTTAATCATATTTGAGCAGCTAATTCCTTCGTTCTGAAGAAAATGCATGAGGACATTACAAGTCGTACCTTGCACATCAATTGCGCTTAACCGAGGGGCAAACGGCACACAAAATGTCTGATAGTTTAATATTGTTGGAGTTAGATGGCAGTCGAGCGATTACGGTCTTGGCAAACTATGATTTTCAATCTCGGCTCAGTGGTTGTGCAGAAATAAGCTGAACTATTCATAACTACTAATAACTACCATAACTGCTAATAACTATCCATAACTGCTAATAATTATTAATCACTGTCTATAATTGCTAATCTTGGGCAGGGTAGGCAGATATATGAATAGAGTTATATATCAATAAAGAATATAGAAATGCTTTTTTATTATTGGATCATCTAGGTATTTATCCTGATAATTGCCGCAAATAACGTACTGAGATGATTTATGAAAACTCGAATTCTGCTAACGCTAATTGCAACTACCGCCACTATGAGCGCCCAAGCAACCAATGGTTATTTCCGTTTAGGTTATGGTGCAAATAGTATCGCTATGGGTGGCACAGGCACAGCTCTAGCGCAAGACGGTTTAGCCGGTGCCGTTAACCCTGCGACTATTTTTGGCGTGAAGCAAGACTTTACGCTGGCACTGAGTGTGTTTAACCCGCAGCGTGGTTTTGAAGTCACGGGGGCAGCGCCATCAGATGCAACTTCTAGTAAAGATTTCCCTTTAACCAATGGTAAGGTTCAATCCGATAACGAGTATTTTTTAATTCCGTCATTTGCTTATAAAACCGAGTTAAACGATGACTTGGCGTTAAGCGTAAGTGTTTATGGCAACGGCGGCATGAATACGCAATACAGTGAGTCGGTTTTTTATGCTGGCAAAACGGGTGTTGATTTAAGCCAAGTATTTTTGAATACCTCGGTGGCTTATAAAGTGTCTAACAATACCCAGATTGGTGTTGCGCCAATTTTGGCTTTGCAAAGCTTTGAAGCAAAAGGTGTGGGGTCTTTTGCATCATTTTCTTCATCACCTAGTAAAGTGAGTGATAATGGTCAAGATACCGTGTTTGGTTACGGCGCGCGCATTGGTATTGCTCATCAACTGAATGAAAACATTCATTTGGGCGCTAGCTATCAGACAAAAATTGATTTTGAACGCTTTGAAAAATACGAAGGTTTGTTCGCTGAGCAAGGCGATATGGATGTGCCGTCTACCTATAACCTAGGTGTGGCATTTGATAACAACGATTTCACCATCGCCTTGGATTATCAGGTGATTAATTACTCCCAGACCGATGCGGTTGCTAATCCACTCATGCCAAATATTGGTAAAGCTCAAATGGGTATGGCTGATTATCGTTTAGGTGCAGATAACGGCGCGGGTTTTGGTTGGAACGATATGGAAATCATTAAGTTGGGCGGCGCTTTAAAACGTAATAACGGCGATGTGATTCGCGGCGGTGTTAGTTATGGCGAGCAACCGATTGATAGCAGTGAAGTATTGTTTAATATATTAGCGCCGGGTGTTCAAGAATGGCACTTTACCGCAGGTTATGAGTTTGGTGATATTGACTCGCGTTACAGTGTAGCCTTGTCTTATTCTCCGTCTAAGTCGGTGAAGGGTAAAAACCAACTGTATCAAAGTAATGAGCAATTCATTGAAATTGAAATGGAACAATATGAACTGACATTTGCTGCAGCGTTTTAAGCTAGGTTTAAGCCGATCGTTTACAAAAGCACTCTTTTTAAAAGAGTGCTTTTTTTTTGCCCAATTAAGTGAATTATAAAAATAGATAACACGTAATAAAAACGCCAAACAATATATTAAGCAGTACGCCGACTTTCATCATGATGTTTTGCGCCACATAACCACTGGAAAACACAATGGCGTTAGGTGGAGTGGCGACCGGTAACATAAAAGCGCAAGAGGCAGCGATTGCGATGGCGCTGACCATCATAGTTTTATCAAAGCCCATAACGTCTGCGGTGCCCATAAAGGTTGGGATCATCAAGGCCGACAATGCGGTATTACTGGAGATCTCGGTCATAAAAATAATAAACAGCACAATTAATAATAACAGCCAAAACAGTCCTAATCCTTCACTTATGCTGGCAAGCTGTTGCGCTAAAAATAGGTTTGCCTGTGTTTGACTTAAAATGGCACTGAGCGCTAAGCCGCCACCAAATAAAATCAGTACACCCCACTGAGTGTTTTTTTCAAATGCTGGCCAGGTCAAACTTTTGCTGGCATGCAAGGTAATGATTGCAATAATAGCGACCCAGCTATCAAAGTCAGTTATTTGGCCAATTATGTTTTGAATCAGGCTGCCAAAAATCCACAAACTGGCGGTGGTGATAAAAATAGCCATGACTAACACATTGGCTTGATTCCACTTAAAGGTCGTTTCTGATGTGTCTTTTAAAGCGTTAGTGCTATTAAAAAGAGACAAATTAGGTTTAAGCAAGGCGTATAAAATTGCCCACATGATGGGCAATAGCAATAAACTAATGGGTAACGCAATGATTAACCAGTCAAAAAAGGAGAGCGACAGCGCACTGGCGGCGATGGCGTTAGGAGGGCTACCGACAATGGTCGCAATACCACCAATGTTCGCGGAATAAGCGATGCCCAATAATAAAAAGGCAAACAGGTTTTTATGTTGCTGGTAAGCCAAATGCGACATTAATCCCAGTGCGATCGGCAGCATCATAACGGTGGTGGCGGTATTGCTGATCCACATGGATAAAAAAGCGGTTAGTGCAAACAGCATTAAGCTAATCAATAAACCATTGTTTTTAGCTTTGCGCATAATAATGTCGGCAAAATGTTGATCCAGTTTGTGTTCGTGCAAGGCCGCGGCAAGGGCAAAGCCACCTAGAAATAAAAAGATAATGGGGTGCGCAAAACTGAGTAACGCTGCTTTTAAATTCATCACATCAAAGCCAACGGCCAGTACAGGCACTAATAAAGCAGTGACGCTTAGGGGTAATAATTCAGCCAACCACAGGTTAGCGATAATGGATAAAATAATAAGGCCATGCTGAACAGAAGTGTCTATTTGGCTGCTCAGTATGAGTGAGATTAAAGCAATTTGTACAATAAGAGAAAGGAGCCACTTCATAATAATCCTGCTGTGATATTGGCTGGTTGAACAAACCAATACCATAGCAGGTTTCGTTTTTTTGTGATGCAGCTTTTAGTTAGTAGCATCAGTGACTAGCTTTCGACAGTTAGCCACTGCCCGTTATAGAACTGGTTAATCTGGCCATCCTCTTCTATCTGAAAGAGATACAACCAGTCGTTGTTCACCAACTGTGCAACCGCTTCGTGTTTTTTGACGATGTGTGCAATGGCATCTTTCGGCGCTGCAATGTAGACACTGAGTCTTAACGGTGTATGGCGCCAGTCTTTGCCATCGTGCAGTGATTGCATCGACAGGCCAATTCTTAAATCTCCGCCATTGCCTTCAAACACGCCTAAGTGATCACCCACCACATTGTGCAAGAGCTTATTGCCAGAACCGTACAGGGTGTTGTCGGTGACAGACGCGTAATATTGCAAATTGATCCAGTTGGTGACGATCATTGGGGCGGTCATGATCAAATCTAACGTACTGAAATCATGGTCGTCTTGCCATTGATAGTCGTGTAAAAAAGAGCGACCTTGCAAGTCTATCTTGCGAGTGATTTTTCTTGGGGCGACAATAAAAGCTGCATTGTTAGCCAGTCCCCATTCTGGGCGTACTTCAGCCCAATCTTGGCTGCGCTTAGTATAAAAAGCCGCAGTTTGTTGTTTATTTTGTGAGCCTGAAGCTAGCTGTTTTGCAGAAAGTGAAGCAAATGCTGTTGCGCGCTTGGCTTGTACAAGCTGGGTTGCCATCATTAACCAGTGCTGGCCCTTTTGGTTGAGAGCCTTGCCGTAAATGTTGATTTCGTCGGTGGTGGTATTGTGCAAACCTGGGTAAAAGTGAGTACTTTGGGGAATATCGATCCCTTTGTCGCTCAAGGCTGTACGCACGTATTGATCATTGAGTAGCTGCGCTAATACTTTTACGTTCACTTCACCGGTTTGGCCGCCACAGGCACCGCAATCTAAGCCTGCCGCTTGCGGGTTGTTGGTGCTGGAGCTACCATGCCCCAGCAGTAATACGGATTGTGCAAATCTATTGGTTAAGCCTAAGTTTTTTAATACACTGTGGGCTAAATCGGTTTGTTGGCTTAACGACAGTTCAACGCCGTTTTGGCTTAATGTAAAAGGGCTGTCATCGCATAAATCATTAATTGCATGCTGCGGTTTCGATGGCCAAAAATTGTGCTTAATCATTTCGCCAATTTTGAAAATGCCAAACATTTCGACCAAACCTAGGCTAGCCGGTGCGCTATCAAATACATTTTTTTGCTGCTGATTTAAGTGCAAACGAGCGCCGATTTTTTTACTGTTTGAGTGTTGTGTTTGCTGCTCAACTTGAATAACCGGCGCTAATAAACCAGGCAGTTGTGGCCGACGATAAGCACTGTTGGTAAATGCTAGATCTATGGGTAAACCAAAAAATCCGGCAAAACCAAGGGTTTCAATGTTTTGGTGCTGGTCTTCTAAGGCTCTTCTCATGGGTTCTGAACGTACATCAATACAAAACGCCGCTTGCATTAACGGCGCGTTTTGAGAATTATCTGCGTCAGTCTTTACTTTATCGTTTTGCTGCTTAACTTGTTCTTTCAGGGCTTGGTTAAGATCGCTTTGGTAGCTGATTTCTAATGCTTTTTGCCATACCCACAGCGGTTGCTGTTGTTTTTGCTGTTGATCAATAGATGGGCTTAACTGCTTAAACTGAGCTAAAAACTGAGTGCTTAAAGGTTTGAAAGACGCACTGTGACAAGCATGGTTATGCTGCCAAAGTATCCATTCCCAAGCCATTCTGATGGCTAATAATTGCTGCACTAAACTGTTGGCGGTGTCGCTAAAGTTATCTTGCCAAGCCTGATAAGCCATATACGAGGCCCAGCCATGAATATCCAGCAGCAGCGAGTGAGCGTAGTCGGCAAAGTTGTCAGGGTTGCCGCATAAGGCTTCTATGTTATGACATAGCTGTTTTGGACATTGGGACAAGTTTAGAAATTGTTTATGCAATCCTTTTTCACCAGTTAATACCTCGATACCTCTGTCTTTGCAGGCAATGTCTAACCACGTTTTATACAACAAATCTTCCGAGTTACTGGCGAGGGTGATTTTGTCTGAATGTTGAAAATACAAACCACAAAATTGGCTAATTTGTTGGGTTATTTCATCGTGCCAAGTCACCGTATGCCCTTGTTTTGAACGATCATAAGTGTCGAGCAGGTCACTGAAGTTATACCAATTAGATAACCCAGTATTGCTGCCGATGTCGGTGCTGGTTTTGGTGAGTGCACCCACCAAATCTTCGACACTATAGCGAACTGATGGCTGTACTTGATCGTTGAATTGATCAGCTGCGCTCTGTAAATGCTCTGGTTTGATGGTGCTTTGCCAGTGTTGAAGATAGAAGGCTTTGGGCATTAAACACTGCGCATTGCCCAAAGTATTGAGTTTTGCACTTACTTTAGCAAACGGTTGATCGCGCAGGGTCCACCAAGGATTAACTGCAATGGCCGTGTCCAGTGGCCATACTGGTGCAATACGAGCACTGGCTGTTTCAATGCTAGTTGGAAAATTAGCCATTTCTAGGTTTTGAATTTGCCCTTGATTGTGTGCTTTTTTAGCCGCTTGAGTCGTCGTATGATTAGTCATAAATATACCTCGGAAACAGTTATTAGTTTTTGTGTGATTGATTATTTAACTATTCGATTGAATCGTTTTAGCTGAGCTATTGGGCAAAGCCACTGGCCACAAACGCAGGGTAATACGGGTTACCCATTCGTCTAAATAAAATGCAGCATTAAGGGCAATCATCAGTTGTCGACTTGCTTTGCTATTGCTGGCGTATTGCAACCATAAAAAGGTGACGAACAAGCCGATAAATAGCAAACTAACCCAAGTGTCGGCGCTGGCTTGAGTACTGGTTTGAGTGTTGATAATAGACGGTATGATTTGCGCCGTTACTAAACCGAGAAGGCCGTAAGCCATGATGCCAATAACCGCAACTAAGAAGGCGCGACTGATCGATTGCTTGTGTGGGCTGCTAAAGTGATAGGCCAATAAGCTGATCACTGCGATGGCAATTAATAGCCAAGGGCTGATCAGTGCCGGGGCCGAGAAAGAGTTCGCAACTGAGCCCGTTAGCAATACAGGTAAAGCAAACGCGAGCGCTAAACCGGCTAAGCCAACACACGCAAACGCAGCTAACCAATGGTGTTTTTTAGGTTTAGTAGCTTGAGTGTATTGCTGGCCAAGGTAGTTATTAACGGCATTACCTGAACTTAAAAAGGCATGGGCTTTGTAGCAAGAGTGGGCAATAAGGTGCAGTAAGGCAATTTCATAAAGGCCGAGTGCACATTCAACTAGCATTAATCCCATTTGAGTGACGGTTGACCAAGCCAGTCTTACTTTTATGCTGATGCGCGTCACCATAATCAGTGCAGCTAATACACAGCTAATGCCAGCCACTATTAATAATAACCATTGGGCGGGCGTGGATAGGCTAAGCAATGGTGAGAACAGCAATAATAGAAAGCCGCCGAGGTTAATAATTCCTGCATGCAGTAATGCTGAAACTGGCGTTGGTGCTTCTACCACTTGGATCAGCCAGCCGTGTAACGGCAGTTGAGCACACTTGATTAAAGCCACTAGCGCTAGCATAACCATTGCTAGGTGATCAGCTAACGATACTTGATAGATGTTTGAGTATTGAGCGAGTATTACATCAATGTTGAGGCTTTTGTGTTGCCAAAAAAGAATGATAAACGCGCTCAGTAATAAGCCTTCAGATAAGCGGGCAAGAAGGAATTTCTTGTGTGCAGCCAGCGCCGCTCTGGGGCGCTGCGGATAAAATAATAATAAGTTGTGCAGGCTGAGGCTGATCGACATCCAAGCGAAAAAAAGTAAAGCTAAGTGATTCGCGGTCACTGTAATGCTAACCGTTAGCAAGGTGAGTAAGTACCATTTAAGAAAGCGCGCATGGTCAGGGTCACCCATTAAATTTTGTTGGGCAAAGCGTAATACGATTAAACCGATAAAACTGATGAGTGTCATCATTACCATGGCCAAAGGTGTGAAGCTGAGGTGATTATTAAATTGCGGGCTTGCATGCCAAAAACTGATGATGAGTAGGGTTAAAGAAGCAACTAGATGAAGACTTAATAAACGCTGTGCAATTTTCCAGCGAGCGGTTGTTTGTGATGACAACATTACCGTTAACAATAGCGCTGTTAACAAAAGCCCATGTAAAAAAATGACACCGTATTGACTGGCAAAATTGATCAGTAAGTTGGCGGTTGAATGAAAGCTTGAGGTAAGTAGGGTGAGCATTTCAGCCATGGTATGTTCCTCGCAGTGTTGGTTTGGTTGTTATTAAGCAATTATTTAAACCATTGATTAAAAAAATTGATTAAAAATAGAGGTTAAAGACAGAGGTTAAAGACAGTGTGAGGGGTTACTATAATCAAGTAAAATAGATTAAAATCCATAAAACGTTCTCTAAATAAGAACTATTACTGGAGTTCAATCCTTATGTCGCGACTTAATTATCATCATTTACATTATTTTTGGCAGGTCGCTAAAACCGGCAACCTGACTAAGGCGGCAAAAAACTTGCACGTTTCACAATCGGCTTTGTCTTCGCAAATACGCCAATTAGAACAAGCGATGGATGCAGAGTTATTTAAAAGAGAAGGGCGTTCATTGGTGCTGACCGAAGCCGGACAAAGAGCTTTGGTGTATGCCGAAGACATTTTTTCTAAGGGCGAGGAATTGGAGTTCTTACTCAGAAACGGCATTGATAATGTATTAAAAACACTGAAAATTGGTGTGTTGTCGACCATGTCGAGAAATTTAGTAGAAAGTTTTATCAATCCTTTAATTAGACCTGCTAGTAAATTCGCTGCTGACTCGGCCAGTAATTCGCCATCGAAAAACCGCGATGAAGATTCACAGAGCTTATTAAGCAGTCGTTACAGTCTTCATGCGCGTCGCCAAGCCAGTTTATTAGATGGATTATACAGTCATCAATTTGATGTGGGTTTAACCCATGTAGAAGTTATGGGTGGTGAGCAGGATTTGTTGCAGTGTCAGCTTTTAGCGCGTCAGCCGGTATCGATTATTGGTCCAACAGGTTTGCAGTTTGATAAAGAGATGTTTTATCAGCAAGTACAAACTCATGACTGGGTGTTACCTGCAGGAGATAGTCCGGTGAGATCGGCTTTTGATAGTTTTTGCGGCCAGCATCAGATCAGACCCAACATTGTTGCCGAAGCCGACGATATGGCCATGTTGAGATTGCTGGCCCGAGACAGTGGCGCGTTGGCTGTGCTACCCAACGTGGTAGTTAAAGACGAGTTGGCTTCAAAACGGTTAACTATTTATTTAGAGCTACCCAATATTTATGAAAACTTTTATGCGGTTACTATTAAGCGTCAGTATAGCCATCCATTAGTGAATAAACTGCTGGCAGTGTATTTGGATGGCTAGTGACATAAAATTTTGATCATAGCAATTGATCAAAATCTGCAATCGAAAGCGGGCGATTAAAATAATAGCCTTGATAAACGTCGCAGTGTAAGTTTTTCAGTAATTTAAAGTGGCATTCTGTTTCAACACCTTCGGCGACCACACTTAAACCAAAGTTTTTTCCTAAATCAATAATCGACTTCACCATGATTAAATCGGATTCGTTATCACGTAAATCACGCACAAATGACTGGTCGATTTTTAATTCTTTTATCGGTAAGTTTTTTAAATAACCCAACGAAGAATAGCCAGTGCCAAAATCATCTAGTGAAAAAGATAAGCCAAAATCAACCAGTTGCTGCAGTTTTTGCGCGACTTCGTTGATGTCACCTAGCAATACTGATTCTGTTATCTCAAGTGTCAGTTTAGATGTATCAATATTTGCTGCAGTAACAATATTTTTAACATCCTGAACAAATTCTTTTTGCCAAATTTGTTTGGCACTGACATTAATTGATAATTGAATATGCTGTTGTTTAGGGTTGATTTGCCAACGTTTAAGTTGTTCACAAGCTTCTTCTAATACCCAATTGCCAATGGGTAAAATGAGATTAGAATCTTCGGCAATGCTTATAAAGTCATCGGGTCTGATAATGCCTAATTCAGGGTGATGCCAACGAATAAGGGCTTCTGCTGCTACTAGCTGATTACTGGAATCGTATTGCGGCTGATAATGCAGTACAAAGTCACGATTTTTTAATGAATGCCGCATTTCTTTTTCCAGCAGCGTGGTGTAATCAATTTTCTTTTGCATGGCAGGGTCAAACATGGCGCAATCATCACGGCCGTTCTTTTTCGCTTGATACAACGCTAGATCAGCTAACTGAAGTAATTCAGTGGCATTGTTTTCGTCAGCTTCAAATACACTAATACCGACACTGGCAGTAATATAATAATCAACTTCTTGCGTCATATTATTAAGGTTGATTTTGATTTTTTTACTGATTTCTGCTCGAATTTTATGAGCAATCTCTTGAGCTTTAATAGCTGCTCTGATTGGGTCGCAATCAAGATCATTAATAATAATAACGAATTCATCGCCACCAAAACGAGCAACGGTATCGTCGGCTCTCATTATATTTTTAAGACGCTCGGCAACGATAATTAATAATTCGTCACCCGCTTGGTGCCCATAAGAGTCGTTGATGGTTTTAAAATGATCCAAGTCTAAAAACATCACTGCACCGCATTTTTTTGAACGTTTACTGTGCTCAATAGCAACTTTTAAGCGGTCATTTAACAGAGAGCGGTTGGGCAATTTTGTGAGAGAGTCGTAAAAGGCCATCGACTCGATTTTTAACTGGTTGTTTTTTTGCTGAGTAATGTCTTGCATGATGCCAACCATTAAAACAGCGTTGCCTTCTTCGTCAAACTCAACCACTTGGCCGCGGTCCCAAATCCACATAATACTTCCATTGCGGTGTTTGAAACGGAACTCTATATCATAGGGTGCTTTGTCTTGGGCAAGTGCATTTAGTGAGTTTGTTACATAGTCACGGTCTTCTTCTAAAATAAGACTTTGGAATTCTTCAAAGGATTTTTCAGAGTGTTTAACACCTGTAATTTCTTCCCACTGTTTGTTTTGAAATACAACGTTGGTTTTTGTATTCCAATCCCACATGCCTTCACCAGAAACTTCTAACGCGTATTTTAAGCGTTTAGCATTTGATTCGGCTAAATTTTTTAGCTGGGTTATTTCGGTAACGTCTTTGGATATTACCGCCACATGAAGATCACCCTTTTTGTTCTTGAAGGGTATTTTAAGCGAGTTAAAGTAGCGAATTTCACCGCTTACTTTATCGGTAGACGCTTCATAAACATTCTCTGTTTCAAAGCGTTGCATAATATCTTGAACGTTTTTTTTAAAAAAAGCGCCTTGTTCTTTGTTGCCGGTAAAGAATGAATCTTCTTTGCCAACCATTTCTTTGGGGGTAGTGCCATAGAGTTCGGCGACGCTCTTGTTACCAAAAATAAAATTACCGTCCCAGTCTTTTGCGACAATGGGATCTGGCATGGCGTTTACAATACTCAGTAACAGCCTATTTTTCTCTTTTTCAGCATCCAGCTTTGTTTGAAGGGACAACAGATGCGAATCACTCATGAAATCTCCACAGGAGTTTTGGTCTATCAAAATACAATGAATAGGGATGCTGTTATTTAGCTTTTAAAATCAATTCTTTAGTGCAGCGAGATAAAAATAAAGCTCATTACCGCTCTTTATAGTGGCATATGGATTAAGTATACTCGCATACAAAATGTTATTGATAAAATTATACCTTAAGGTTGTTCATTTTAGTTGATTCATATCAGTGTGTGCAATTAGTTGTAGTACTTTAGCATTAGTTTTGGCATTGGATTTAGTATTGGAATTAGGACATGGGCTAATGTTTTAGTATTAAATTTATGATCGGCCAAAAAAAAACCCTGCATAACACACTCAGTTTGAGCTTGTTATGCAGGGCTGTAGCTAACTAATAACTGTAGTTAGCTAATAGCTATTACTAAAGATCTTTTAAAGCACCAATTGTATCTTGTAATACTTGCTTTGCATCACCGGTTACCATTAACGCGTTGTCACGGATGAACAGCTCGTTTGGAATACCCGCAAAACCTGGTGACAAGCCACGCTTAACCACAACCACGGTCTTGGCGTTGTGTACGTTAAGAATGGGCATACCAAAGATGGGTGAATTTGGATCTTCCGCAGCCCCTGGGTTAACCACGTCGTTAGCCCCTAATACGATGGCAACATCGGTTTGTGAGAACTCAGGGTTAATGGTATCCATTTCAACTAATTGATCGTACGGTACTTCTGCTTCAGCAAGCAGTACGTTCATGTGGCCAGGCATACGACCGGCTACTGGGTGAATGGCGTACTTAACTTCGGTGCCATTTTTTTCAAGCATATTAGCCAGTTCACGCGTCGCGTGCTGCGCTTGTGCTACCGCCAAACCGTAACCGGGAACAAATACTACTTTTTGCGCGCTGTCTAGCAACATGGCCAGTTCGTCAGCGTTAGAGAACTTAACTTTACCTTCGTAGAAAGCGTCGTTTTCAGATTTTGTAACGCCGCTTTGTTCAGACATAGAGCCACCAAACAATACGTTGGTTAAAGAACGGTTCATTGCTTTACACATGATGCTGGTCAAAATGATACCGGAAGCACCTACTAAAGAACCGACAACGATCAGACCATTGTTACCTAGTACGAAACCTGCAGCTGCACCGGCTAAACCTGAATAAGAGTTCAATAGAGACACTACCACTGGCATATCCGCGCCGCCAATTGGCATCACCAAACAAACACCTAGAATTAAACACACCACGATTAAGCCAAGAATCAATAAATCTGAATTTAATTGGCTAACAGTTGCAAAGTACACGGCACCGGCAATCAGTGTTAAGAAGCATAATTTAACGATGGCTTTGTACAGTTTTACCTTGTTTGAATCGCCGATTTTGCCTTTCAACTTGCCAACAGCAACAAAAGAACCGGTTAGGGTAACGGCACCAATTAAGATAGAAAGAATAACCGCAACAGACCAGTCGTAAGTCACGGCAAAATTGCCCATTTCTGCTAGTTTTTGGCTTTCTAGATAGTTAGCTGCGGCTACTAATAATGAAGCACCACCACCGATACCATTAAGTGTTGCTACCATTTCTGGCATGTCGGTCATGGCGACTTTTTTCGCGGCATAAGCACCGATTGCACCACCGATAAGCACGCCTAGCAAAATGTATTCATAAGTAATTACATTGCTGTCGAGTAGGGCAGAGATGATGGCAATAAGCATTGCAGATGCCGACATTCTATTGCCATTTACGGCTGTTTTGGGGGAGGTTAAGCCTTTTACGCCAAGGATAAATAACACCGCGGCTACTAGGTAACCTAGATTAATTAATACGTCCATTAGTCTGTTACCTTATTTTCTTTTAAACATGTTCAACATACGGTCGGTTACCATGTAACCAGCGACAATGTTGATGGTGGCAAGTGCAATGGCGATAACGCCAAGTACCGTTGAAAGAACTGTGGTGTGGTCTGAGCCGCCAGAGCTGATAATGGCGCCCACAACAACGATGCCTGAAATCGCATTGGTACCACTCATTAATGGTGTATGCAGGGTAGGTGGTACTTTGTTAATCACTTCTACACCCACGAAAATCGCGAGTACAAAAATGGTTAAGGACATGATGAACATTTCCATAATTTTTTCCTTATCTGTGTGAGTTAAGGGTTTAAGCTTCTATTTGAGCTTTTAAACCTTCGTGTTTAATTTCACCGGCTTCTGTAACAAGTGTTGCCGCGACAATGTCATCTTCCATATCGATGTTTAGCTGGCCTTCGCCGGCCATGTTCAATAAGAAGGTGGTGATATTTTTGGTTAAAAGCTGAGATGCATGCACCGGAACACGGCCCGGATGATCGGTAAAACCAATAATGGTTACGCCATCGATGTAGGCTTTATGGCCGGCGATAGTGCCTTCAACGTTACCACCACGTTCGGCGGCTAGATCGACAATAACCGATCCTTTTTTCATGTAATGCAGCATGTCTTTGGTGATTAAGCGAGGCGACATTTTGCCAGGAATAGATGCTGTGGTGATTACAAGATCAGACTGCGCAACCTTGGCTTGCATTTGTTCACGCTGCTTTTGGTAGAACTCTTCTGATTTTTCGGTAGCATAACCGCCGCTTGCGCCGCTGTCTTCTTGTGGAAGATCAAACTCAACAAACTTAGCGCCTAGAGATTCAACCTGTTCACGTACTTCTGCACGGGTATCGTAGGCTTCAACCACTGCACCTAAGCGACGAGCGGTAGAAATAGCCATTAAACCAGCAACACCAGCGCCCACGATGAATACTTTAGCGGGGTGAATGGTGCCTGCGGCGGTCATTAACATCGGGAAATATTGTGGTAATTCCATCGCGCCCGAAAGAACAGAGCGGTAGCCGCTGATCGCGCCCATCGAACTTAATACGTCCATGCTTTGTGCACGAGTAGAGCGAGGAATAAACTCCAACGCAAACGAGCGAACTTTTTTCTCAGCCAGTTGTTGGATTAAAGGAAGGTTAAACCACGCATCCAGCATGCAGATTAGAGTGGTGTCTTCTTTAAGCAGTGCAACTTCTTCGTCAAGCGGCTGGCGGACTTTTAAGATAATGTCAGCTTGGTCGTATAAAAATTGAGCATTAGGTGCAATGCTGGCACCAAAGTTACGGTAAGCATCATCATCGTAATGTGATTTATCGCCTGCGCCTTCTTCTATAACGACGTCGAAACCCGCTGATAGCAATGCATCAATACCGCTAGGTATTAAGGCAACGCGGGTTTCCCCAGGATAAATTTCCTTAGGTACTCCGATTAACATAGTTAACACTCCTAACATTGTTTTAAGTTGATAAAGGTTTTAAATTCTTAGTCTTAAATTCTCAGCCACTGATAAGCTTTATTGCTGGCCTAATCCAAGCACACTTAATGTGTTGCTGCGTGTTGCTTGCAGCAACACACCATCTTCTATTAATGATTCGCCGTACGATGGTATCCATTCTTTTAATGTTGTCTGCCAATTTGCTGCTTGCGGTCTTGCGCTTAAACGATCGGCCATGCAGCGTTCTATTACTTCAATCATCGCTTGTGCGGCAACAGAGGCACCTGGGGACGCACCTAATAAGGCGGCTAATGATCCGTCTTTGGCGGCAACAAGTTCGGTACCAAATTCTAATTTGCCGCCGTTAGAGCCTTCTTTTTTAATAATTTGTACACGCTGACCGGCTTCCGCTAAGATCCATTTATTGGATGTCGCTTGCGGGAAATATTCACGGAGTGAATTCATGCGATCTTCATGCGATTGCATCACTTCACTGATCAAATATTTGGTCAGGTCCATATTGTTCATGCCCACGCTCATCATGGGCAGTAGATTATTACTACGCACCGATTTGAATAAATCTAACTTAGAACCGGCTTTTAAAAACTTGGTGGTAAAACCGGCAAACGGACCAAATAATAGAGCTGGTTTGCCATTAATAATTCGCGTGTCTAAGTGCGGCACTGACATGGGTGGCGCACCAATGGCGGCTTTGCCATACACTTTGGCATGGTGTTGTTTAATGGTTTCTTCGTCTTTGCATACCAACCATTGGCCTGATACCGGAAAGCCGCCATAACCCTGGCTTTCGTCGATGTCTGATTTTTGCAGTAAGGGCAATGCACCACCGCCAGCGCCTAAAAACACAAAACCGGCATTAATTGTTTTACTTTCACCACTGTTAGTGTCTTTTAATTTCACATTCCAGCGGCCATCTTGAGTTTTGTTTAATTCTGCTACTTCATGGCTAAGTAATAACTCAAACTGTTCGTGTTTTTCTAACGACGATACTAAGTTGCGCGTTAACGAACCAAAGTCGACATCACTACCAAAAGCGATGCGCGTAGCGGCTACTTTGTCGTTTTTATCACGACCTTCCATTACCAATGGCATCCACTGGCTTAACACTTCGTGGTCTTCGCTGTATTCCATGCCAGCAAATAAATGATGAGCCGACAGTTTTTGCCAACGCTGGCGTAAAAATTTAACGTTGTCTTCACCCCACACAAAGCTGATATGTGGCGTGGTATTAATAAAGTTTTTGGGTGCGGGTAAATCACCGCTACCGATCAATGCACTCCAAAGCTGCAGAGACACTTCAAAATTGGCGTTAATGGCCAATGCGCGATTAATTTCAACATCGCCTTGATCATTTTCTGGGGTGTAATTCAGTTCACAATAACCCGCGTGACCTGTGCCTGCATTATTCCAACCATCGGTACTTTCGTGAGCCACACGGTCTAGTCGCTCTACCATAGTTAGTTGTAAGGTTGGGTCTAACTTATTAAGCAGCATGCCCAGAGTGGCACTCATTACCCCGCCGCCAACCAATAACACATCGATTTCTTTAGTCGTCATATAGATTTCGCCTGTAGGTAAAAATCTGAATCCAAGCGGCACCGATCAGCGCCTATTCAGTGTTAGCTTTTGGCTTATTAAGACCACTGAATATATTAAAACGAGCGTTTTATACATTCGTTTTAATATGAGTACAACACGTTACGTAAAATTAAGAAAAGCATCAGTTAAAATATATTGATGTAAGTTACTGATTTCAAACGATTTTATTCTATGTATTCGGATTTTTTATAGTAGCTATAAGTTTTAGCGAAATTTAGCATTAGCCATTATTGTTGTGGTTTGTAAAAAAATAGAAATCGCTATTAGTCTTTAGTCTAATTTATGAAAGAAAAAGTCATTAATTTGGGTGAGTATTTATAAGTGATGAGTTATAAATAAGCGCTTGAAGCTGATAAAAAAGTTAGGGTAACCATTAAATTAGGTAGCAGGGTTGAATGAAACAGCGTTTAAAAAACTTACCTTGGTCAAATAAGACTCACGCAGATACAGATTTTTATAATTTATCTGAACGCTGCTTAAACAGTGGTGATAGCTATTGGGGTAATCTGGGTTATTGGGTTCATCATCAAGGTGACAATGCTGTTGCGGGTTTAGAGTTTGAACAGGATGATTATGTTGTCGCCTGTGCTACGCTGGCACATAAGCTAGCGCATGCGGTTGAATTGGATTACAACAGTTATGTGTTTGATGTTGGTTTTGGCTGTGGTGATCAACTGTTGCTGTGGCTAATAGAGTATCAAGTCGGGGGTGTAGCAGGAATTAATTATTCTCTGAGCCAGACCGAATTGGCTAAGCAGCGTTTGTTACAAGCGGGTTTTACCCAGGCGGCTAATAATGTAGGTCAGGGCAGCGCAGCAGACTTAAGCACTGCTTCTTATAGCACTGCTTCTTGTAACAGTCAGGCTTTTAATCGCGTATTGGCATTGGATTGCGCTTATCATTTTCCTTCGCGAGAGCGTTTTTTTCATCACAGTTATCAGCTTTTAACTGCAAATTCCAACTCTGCTTTTTTGGGCCTTGCGGATATAGTGTTGGCCGACGAAGCTATCTCGTGGCCCAAGCGCTACCTACTCAATGCAATGCTGACGCTATCGCGTATACCGCGTCACAATATCGTGACGCTGAGGCAATATGAAGATCAGCTGCGAGCAGCGGGTTTTCAGCAAGTATCAATTGAAGATATTACAGCGGATGTATTTATTCCTTTTGGCCAATGGATTAATGCCTTTAAGCATTCGATTAAAAATAAAAAAGGCGCCTGGTTAAAGTATAAAATAACGGCAGAGTTTTTGGCGTGGGCTTATCGGAAAAACGTTTTACGCTATGTGATCGTTAGCGCAAAGGTTTAACCGAATTAGCTAGTGATCTTTGAATTGTTGTTTAATCGCTAAAATTTGATCGAGTTCATGTTCTAATAATTCGATCAATTTAGGTTCAAACTGCTTACCACTTTGATCTTTCATGTATAGCATGGTTTTTTCGATGCTCCATGCTTCTTTATAAGGACGCTTGCTAGTAAGTGCATCAAACACGTCTGCCAATGCGGTTATTCTGCCTTCTAAAGGAATCTCTTCTCCTTTTAACCCCTTTGGGTAACCACTGCCATCCCACTTTTCATGATGTGTCATTGCAATGGATTTGGCTAAGGTGATGAGTTCAGAATCATCGTCACCTAAAATCTCAGCGCCAATTTCTGGGTGTGATTTCATGGTGTTAAATTCTTCTTTGCTGAGTTTGCCTGGTTTCAACATGATGCTATCGGCAATACCGATTTTACCAATGTCGTGCATCGGCGCTGCGTGCAAGAGGTTGTCTGCCTGCTGTTCACTTAATCCATAAGCTAACGCCAATATCTTGGTGAAATGGCTCATGCGCATCACGTGCATGCCTGTTTCGTTGTCTTTGTATTCTGCCGCGCGGCCTAAGCGCTGAATAACTTGTAGGCGGGTAGCGCGTAGTAAATCAGCTTGTACTAGTGATAAGTGAGTTTTTATTCTAGCCCGTAATATAGGAGCTGATACCGGTTTGTTAATGTAATCTACTGCACCTAGCTCAAAGCCTTGTGCCTCATCGGCTTCATCGCCTAAAGCGGTTACAAAAATAACCGGGATAGGGGCTGTTTTCGGGTCTTTTTTGAGTTGCTTACAGACTTCTAAACCGGTCATGCCGGGCATCATAATGTCGAGTAAAATCAACTCAGGATTTTTTTCAGAGGCCAGTCTTAGGGCTTCTGGCCCCGATTTAGCAAAAATAAGGTGGTAGTTATGCTGCAGTATTTGCTTCATAACGCGTAAATTTGCCGGTTCATCGTCTACCAGTAAAATACTGGGTTGATCGTTTTGCATGGATTTTCTCAATTTAAGCGATTTTTGTGAATAGTTCATTAATCAGTTGCTGTGCTCGGGTAAACTCAAAATCATTTAAAGCTTGGTAGATTTCACTTGTTTCACCTTTGATCAACGGTTGTGAGAACTGTAACAGCTGAGTTAATAAGTCTTCGTTAATTTCATTTTGTTTGGCGGCTTCAGACAGCGCTTGCAACAACTTGATCAGTTCATCTTGTTGCAGTGATTCCCTGCTGGTATCAAATGCAGTACTTTGGCTGTCTTCCAACGCATTGTTAGTATGTTGTTGTATTTCGTTTGTTAGATCATCAAATAATGTGTGTATTTTAATGATTGTTTGTTTCAATGCCGAATGATCAAGGGCGTTTTCAGTTTTCTCTAATGTTGATTTTAAATAGGTTTCAAGGTCGTTAAAAGCTTGAGTCAGGCTAGGCAGTGATAAGTTGGCGCAAATGCCTTTCAGTTTGTGGGCTGTTGTTGCCAGTAATGACCAATTTTGCTGTTGTATTTGGCTTGTTAATTGTTGAAAACTGTCATTTTGCTGCTGCACAAAATAACTAAGTTGGCGATAAAATTCATCCTGGCTACCCCATAAAGCTAAACCTTTATTGTTATCGATTAATAACTCTGCGTTGCTGGTGTTTTCGGCTATCACGCTTACATCGATTGCTAGCTCAAGAATGCGAGCAATTTCGCCAGCTAAAACTTGATAATTAATGGGTTTATTGGCGAATCCATCCATACCCGCTTGTTGTGCAGCCAACTTGTCTTCTTCTAATACGCTGGCAGTAAGGGCAATAATGGGTAAGTGAGCTAGTTGTTGGCTTTGCTCTAAACTGCGTCTTTGTTGGCAGGCTGTTAGCCCGTCCATTACTGGCATTTGAATGTCCATTAAAACTACGTCAATTTGTTCTTCACTGGCCATGCGAATTAATGCTTGTTGGCCGTCACGTGCGGTGAGTACGGTGTGTCCATCGCGTTTCAGTAAAATAGTGAGCAAATCGATATTCTGTTGGATGTCGTCGACAACCAGTAAAGTCAAAGGTGGCAGTTGTACGTTTTCAATATGTTCTACTTGATTATGGTTAGGCGGTAAAAGAGGTAATACAAAACGGAACACAGACCCTTTATCCAGTTCGCTGGTTACGCTAATCGTACCCCCCATTAATTCGACTAATTGTTTACTGATGGTGGTGCCCAAACCAGTGCCACCAAAACGCCGACTCATTGAAGCATCAGCTTGAGTAAAGGCATCAAATACTGTGTCCATTTGAGCTTGGCTCATGCCAATGCCGCTGTCTTCAATTAAAAATTCTACCCAGTCTGTTTGCGCGTTGTTATCACACGAATCAGTAGCAAGGGTATTCACTTTTAAGGTGACAAAGCCTTTTGCAGTAAACTTAATGGCGTTGTTGACGATATTTGTAAGTACTTGGCGGAGGCGTTCGGGGGATCCGCAATAGCGGTCTTTTAATTGTGAATCAATATGGGTATTCAGTGACAGTTGTTTATTTTTAGCTTGCAGCCAAAGGGTGGAAATAACGGCATCAACTTCTTCGATCAACGAAAAGTCACGTGTTTCAATTTCTAATTTACCCTTGTCTAATTTTGCGCTGTCTAGTATGTCGTTTAATAAGAATAGTAAAGATTTAGCCGACTGATTAATGGTCTTTAGGTGCTGTTTTTGTTCACTTGATAGCGGGTTGCTAACAGCCATAATATTGTTGCTGCAATCAATATCAGATTTTTCACAATGACCGTCGAGCAAAATATCACTAAATCCGATGATGGCGTTCATCGGAGTGCGAATTTCATGACTCATGTTGGCTAAAAATGCCGCTCGCGCTTGCGCCGCTTCTTCTGCTTTATCTTTGGCCAAACGCAGTTGCAGCTCCATCTGAAAGCGTTGGGTAATGTCCATAATAAAACCGTCTAGCCAAACCTCACCGGTTTTATCGTCGGTAAATGAGGTGCCGTATTCCATTACCCAACGAATTTCGCCATCGCTACGAATGATGCGGTATTCAAGATGGTAAGGTCCTTGATTTACTGCGGTGCTGTATATTTTGTCTTGATCATCTGGATGACAAAGGTCACAAAAATTGCGCAAAGGAAATGGCATTTTAAAATCATTTGCAGGGTAGCCAGTGATGGTTTCTACTGCGTCACTGATAAAAACCATGCTCCATTTTTTATCATTTAGACAGCGAAAGGCAATACCAGGGATGTTACTGACTAATGATCGCAACTGTTTTTCGTTTGCGCGTAAAGCCGATTCTATGGCCAAGCGTTGACGAATATCAGCAATAAAGGCAACAAAAAAATCTTTGCCCGCTATTTTGACGTGGCCAATCCCTAAACGAATGTCGACTTTATCGCCATTTTTATGCAAAGCTTCCACTTCTCGGCCTTTGCCAATAATGCGCGCTTCTCGTGTGTCTAAATAACGTTGAATGTAATTGTCGTGAGCTGAATGGTGGGGTTCTGGTACCAGCATATTGACGTTTTTGCCTATTAGCTCTTCTTCAGACCAACCGAGTAATCGTTCGGTGGCTTTGTTTGCACTAACCACAGTGCCTTTGCTGTCAATGGTAATGATGCCGTCAACGGCGGTATCTAAGGTGGCTTTTAGGCGGCGTTCACTTTCTAATGCACGGCGTGAGGTTTCTTTATAACGCTGAATAAGATTTAGGCCCAACACCATAAGAATGATAACGATGGTGGCAGAAGCCACGCCTAAGGCTAAATACAAAGAGGTTTCACTGGATTGAGTACTGTATTCAAAACCGGGTGGTTTAACAAAGCGTGCAGCGGCCATGCCGACATAATGCATGCTTGATATGGCGGTGCCCATAATGAGACTAGCGATGGCATTGGTATGCCAAGGCTTTAAAGTTTTGCCACGATAGCTCTTCAGCCCACGACGGATCCATAAAGCGAGTATTGCCAGTGATACTGCGACAATAATTGACAAGGCAAAAATCCACGGGTCATAGCGCAATAATGGTGCCATATCCATTGCTGCCATACCGCTATAGTGCATAGTGCCAATACCAGAACCGACTAAAATACCGCCTATTAATAGAGGCTTAATGCCTTGCTGATTTTCATTAATGTAACTAAGAGCAACCCAAGATGCAGCAATGCCAGGAAATAAAGAGAGCAGCGTGAGTAGCCAGCCGTAGTCGACACGGGTACACAGATCAAAAGCGAGCATGCCAATAAAATGCATGGTCCAAATTCCACCGCCTAAAGTAATGCTACCGATTAGCAGCATGGCGTGTTTGCGCTTGTTTGAACATTCATCGGATGCTTGCAAGGCAACTTGTAGACCCATAAAGGAAGCCAGCACAGCAATAAAGAGTGACAATGCGACCATCCAATAATTGTACGATCCATAGATAAGGATGCTGTTGGATGAAATCATGAAGGGAGTAATAAAGGTAGAGGTAAACGTGTCTAGCATGGTGCTGATTGAAATCCTGAAAGTCTTTGCGATAAGGGTCAGTGCGATAAGGGTCAGTGCGATAAGGGTCAGTGCAATAAGGTTCAGTGTAGGTCGAAAATGTGATTTTGTTAGCGATTGCGGCAAAAAATTTTTTCTGTAATCGATTAAAATGGCGACGGCGTGTTAAATCCCTTACTATTATGTTTTTAGTTCTTATGTATTAAATTTTGTGTTTTTAATCAAGCTTCATTGGAAAAGTTTTACTCTGTGAAGAGATATTCGATAAAAGGTTTCCCCTGTTTTTATGCTGCAACTCGCCTTCACTTTTGCCTCTATCATGATGCTAACCAGCTGTGCCTTGATCGAACAGCAGCAATATTCTAAGCAGACTCTGGCAGCGGTGAATCGCAGCGAGCAAAAGATCAATGACCAGCTGCTACTGATCGATAACCGCGTCAGTGCGCAAACACAGTTGCAGCAAACTCAAATTGAAAGTCTGCAAGTTACTTTGAAACGTATCGAAAGTACTGTGGGCGCGATAAAAAATCAACCAGCAGTTGTTGTATCTGCTAGTGCTAGCAACCCGGTTGAGAGCAGCAGGTTAGTCGTTGATGAGAACTCAGCCTCGTCTAGTGTGATATCTACAGTCATTCCTCCTGCTGAACCGCTGTTACGAGCAGATGTTGTTACCTTAGGCGCTGTTGAGAAAGTATATATTGAAGCAATAAAAAGTCATTTTATTGCACGAGTCGATACCGGTGCAGCGACTTCGTCGATTAATGCTATCGATATGCAAAAGTTTGAACGTAATGGTAAAAAATGGGTGAAGTTTCATGTGTCTGATGATGAAACAGCGATGCAAGATAGGCAGTGGATCGAGTCGCGTATTATAAGGCATGTGAAAATTCGTCAGGCCAATGTCAGTGGTTTAGAGCGTCGCCCTGTTATTGAGTTGTGGGTAAAAATTGGCCGTATTCATGAGAAAGCACAATTTACCTTAACCGATCGCACTCAAATGGATTACCCTTTGCTGCTTGGGCGAGAGTTTATTCAAGATGTCGCCTTGGTTGATGTGAGTAAAGACTTTATCGCATCAAAAGCACCGAAAAAGTATAATAAAAAAATCGAAACAGATAGCACGGTGGCAGATTAGTATGGCTTCTAACGGTAGCTCGAATGAGCCTTCGCGCGTTCCCTTTTATTTTTTAATTGCCACTTTGGTCATCATTGGCGTGGCGTTAAGTGTGATTCGAAATCAGGATTACGGTGTACCTTGGACACCAAGTGAGTCGAGGCAAGTCTGGGATGTTGAGGCGCGCATTGAGTTTTTAGCCGTGGGTGGGCCGGTAAAAGTATCGTTTGCTGTGCCTAATTCACAGGCTGGTTTTACCTTGGTTGATAACAGTGCTTCGTCGGCGGGTTATGGGCTTTCTTATACTAATGCCAATAGTAAAAGTAATAGCAGCCGCCGTGCCGAATGGTCTATTCGAGATGCTAAAGGTGCACAAACCCTTTATTACAAAACTCAGTTTTTAGTTGATCCGCAAGCCCAAGAAACAGCGTTTTTGCCAATTTTAGAAAGTATAGAATTGCCCACGTTTAGCCCAGCACAACAGGGTGCAGTGACCGCGATCAGTGCACAAGCGTTAGAACGCTCCGCCGATAATATCACCTTTACTCGTGAGCTAATTAAGCAGTTAAACGATTTAGACAATCAAAATGCGGCATTAATATTAAATGATTTTAGTAAGGTTGAAGCCTTAACTAAACTGTTGGCTCACGCCAATATTCACAGTAAAACAGTGGGCGTGATTGAGCTTGAAGATGGGCGTCGGCGACAAGCAATTATTGCAATGATTGAGGTTTGGGATGGCTCAAGCTGGCATTTGTTTAATCCAGAAAGTAATGAGCAAAGTGCATTGAATAACGTGTTGGTGTGGGACGATTCAAACGTGTCTCTGCTGGATGTGATTGGCGGAAAAAACAGCAAGGTGAGTTATTCAATGATCTCACAAGATATCACCCCAACCAATGCGACTAAGAAAAAAGCCATCGCCGATAATTTATTAAACTTTTCTATTCATAGTTTGCCATTAGAAGAACAGGCAATGTTTAAAACCATCATGCTGATTCCAATCGGCGCCTTAATAGTGGTGTTTATTCGGATTTTAATTGGTCTGAAAACATCAGGTACTTTTATGCCGGTATTAATTGCCGTGGCGTTTGTACAAACTCAATTATTGCCTGGCATTATTGGTTTTTTATTAATCGTTGGTACGGGTTTGGTGATTCGAGGCTATCTGTCAAAGCTCAATTTACTGCTGGTGGCGCGTATTTCTGCGGTTATTATCGCCGTGATTTTGATCATAGCAGTGTTTACCATTGTGTCGTTTAACATTGGCTTGACCCAAGGGTTAACCATTACTTTTTTCCCGATGATTATTTTGTCTTGGACCATTGAACGCATGTCTATTTTATGGGAAGAAGAGGGTGCCAAAGAAGTTTTATTACAGGGTGGCGGTTCTTTATTTGCGGCGGTGTTAATTTACTTAGCCATGACTAATCCCTATGTGCAGCATATAACGTTTAATTTTATTGGCAGCCAATTTTTAGTTTTGGCGTGTATTCTATTGCTAGGCAACTACACCGGTTATCGTTTGTTAGAATTGAAACGTTTTAAATCACTGGCGGATAGTTAGCAGATGGCTTCGTTATTTTCGTCTGCAGTTGCTTTTGTGAGCGCATTATTTTCTACCGCTAAGCGCTTAAAGCTAAAAGGTGTGATGGGGATGAATAAGCGCAATGGCGCTTATATTAGCCGTTACAACCCGCGAGCAAAGTACCCGTTAGTTGACGATAAATTGAAAACTAAAATCATTGCTCAACAACATGGCGCAACTGTGCCTATTTTAATTGGTGTGATTGAACATCAAGCAGAAGTAAAACGCATTCATAATATGGTTAAGCAGTGGCCTAGCTTTGTTATTAAACCGGCGCGAGGATCAGGCGGTAAAGGGATTTTGGTGATCAGTGCTTACCATAACGGGGTGTATGAGAAACCGTCTGGCCAAGTGATTAGCAGCAAGGATGTTGAACGTCATATAAGTAACGCACTGGCTGGGTTGTTTTCTCTGGGTGGCAAAAACGATGTTGCTGTAGTTGAAAATTTGATCAAATTTGACGATGTAGCGTTTGCAGGTTTTAGTTTTGAAGGGGTGCCCGATATTCGGGTGATTGTGTTTAAAGGATATCCGGTGATGGCTATGATGCGCTGTTCTACCTCGGTATCTGAAGGCAAAGCCAATTTGCACCAAGGTGCAGTAGGTGTTGGGCTAGATCTGGCGACCGGCCGAGCGGTTAGGGCTGTGCAGTTTAATCAGCCAGTGACGCATCATCCAGACACCGGCAAATTATTACATGAGCTGGTGGTTCCGAACTGGCAAAATCTTTTAGAATTAGCGGCAAGCGCTTGGGAAATGACTGGTTTGGGTTACATGGGAACCGATATTGTTTTGGATAAAGAAGAAGGGCCAATGCTATTAGAGCTTAATGCACGCCCTGGTTTGGCCATTCAAATTGCTAACGGTGAAGGATTATTACCGCGACTGCACAATATTGAAAGATTAGAAACGCCAATTAAATACCCAGAGCCAGCAGAACGTGTCGCTTATGCGATGCAACATTTTGCCGCTCAGCCACCGTGTTAGTGCCAGCTCCAAAGATAAATTAATCAGCCAACCCAGCCAGTTCAGAATCAACCCAAGCTTGGGTAAGTTGAACTAACGCTGAGTAAAAATTACCCTGATCAGCTTCTTTTACTTTATGTACAAAGTTAGGCAACCAGTTAGCAAGATAACCTTGCAGAAAACGCAGCTGTTGCTCGTCGTTTGCTTGCAATGCTAAGTGCCCAGCATAAGCAAGAATAACGGCAATGTGATCGGCAGGTTCAACAAAGTCACTTTTTACTTGAAGTTTTTCTTGTTTTAAAAATTCAATAATTTGCTGATGTTCGTCACCAAATAGTGTGTCTTCTTCTTTACCTAAGTACAAACTGGCATAAGGCGAGGCACTGTGGCGCGTGCCGACCAAGAATAAACCGCAGTAATCTGCGGCTAATTCCAGTTGTTGCTCACTGCTATCCAATTTGGCGATGGTGTTTACCATCGCCGTAACATGGGGTTCGAAAGCGCCTTGGGTAGCCAATTGCTGCCAAAACGCTTGTGCGACAGCACTGCTCAGTTCATCAACCCGAGTTTGGTCGAGTTCTTTGGCGAATAACGAAGACAGCAGTTGATAAACTCGGTGTCTCGCTGTGTTTATGGCGGTTAACTCGTGATTATCATCTTGCTGTGTTTGACTGTTCATGGTTTTTTCTCACTGATTAAAGCGCTGTTTAATGGCTTCTATTTTAACTTCAATAGGGCCATCAAACGAACTTACAGCCGGTATTTTGCCCTTAAATTTCTCAAACTCAACTTGGCAAGTATACGCCGAACAAGCCTGTGCCAGTTTTGACGTACCAATGTCTTGTGTGAGCGTATTCGGATCACCATAGCTGCATAAAGCACCGACTTTTGCGCCGCCTTCAACACTGCCATCGTCACCGACAGGGCCGTACCAAGCACCTTCTTCGATACGAATAACGCTTTTGGGGTAATTGTCAGACAGTACAGCACCGGCTAATAATTGCCCGCGATCGTTAAATACTCGAACGATATCGCCATCTTTAATACCGCGTTTTTTAGCATCATCTGGGTTGATATAAACAGGCTCACGACCCTGAACTGTATAAGTTTCACGGTACTCTTTTGATTCACACATCTGTGAGTGTAAGCGTTTATCGGGATGGCAAGATTGCATCCAAACAGGGTGCTTATCTGAACCTGGCCCACCGTGGCTGCGCTCTGATTTTTCCATCCAAATTGGGTGGCCTTTACAATCGTCGTAATTAAAACGATCAATTTTACGGCTAAAGATTTCGATTAAACCCGACGGTGTACCCAGAGGGTTAATTTCTGGATCTTCGCGGAAGTCAGCATGGCGTGTCCATAACTCACCGCCTTCAAAGTGTACATAACCATCGCGCCAAAACTGATCAAACTCTGGCATCTTAAATTTGCCGTCGTTGGCTTTTTTACAGTCACCGTAAAGCTGTTTTAACCAATCAAATTCGCTCATACTGCGGGTGTATTCTTCTTTACGCCCTAACAGTTCAGCAAAGCGAGTGAAGATTTCAAAGTCGGAAAGACTTTCAAATAATGGTTCCACCATTTTTTGCATGGCTAAGATGCCGCGGTTTGAGTAGCTGCCATAAATATCAATATCGTTACGTTCGAACGTGGTACAGGCTGGTAAGACTATATCGGAAAAACGACACATGGCATTCCAGTTAATATCCACAGTGACCACGCATTCAAGTTTATGAAAAGCCTGCTTCATGCGGTTACGGTCTTGGTGGTGGTTCCAAGGGTTATTGCCTGAAATAACCAGCATTTTAATGTCGGGGTAGGTCACTTTCGAACCGTTGGCATCAATTGTCTTACCCGGTTCAAGGATAGCATCAATAAAACGTGCAACCGGAATCGTACTGCTGGCGCCTTTGAAATCTTCGTTATCAAAAATGGGTTTTTGATTTTCATCCAAGTTGCGTGGAAAACCGCCAGGTGCTGCTGCACCGGTTGAAGGCACACCGATACTTGAGTAGTGATGCCCGTAGCTTACGCCGCCACCGGGTAAACCGATTTGGCCAAGCATAGTGGCTAATACAGCGGCCATCCAATAAGGCTGTTCGCCGTGTTGTTGGCGCTGAATACACCAGCCAACTAATAATTGCGTACGACCGCCAACCATGGTTCTGGCCAGTGCTTGGATGTCAGCTTCAGCAACACCACAAATGTTAGACGCCCACTTGGCGGTTTTTTCTACGCCATCGGATTCACCGGTGAGGTAAGGTACAAATTGATCGAACCCTAAGCTGTAACCGTCAACAAATTTTTTGTCGTACAAGTTGTTGGTATAAAGTTCATGAGCGATCCCTAGCATTAAGGGAACGTCGGTTTGTGGATTCACGTATAAGTTTTCACAGCCTAAATAATGCTGCGTTTTAGACTTAACCGGATCAATGCTGATCACACGAATCTTGCCTTCTTTTACTTTTTGCTTGAGCTGGGCAAGGTATTCATACGACTCATGGGTTTCGGCGTTCCAGCCAACCTGTAAGTTTTTATACAGGTCGTTGCCCCATAAAACGATGGTTTCAGAGTTGTCTAAAATGAGCGGCCAAGAGGTACCTTGGGCGTACACTTCGGTTGAACCTAAAATGTACGGTAAAATAGTTTGACCAGCACCGGTAGAGTAGTCGCCAATTTTTTTGACAAAATTACCGTGCAGGTTCACCGCTCGTTGCATGTGGCTAGTACTGGAATGCAGCTGACCAGTTGCGCGCCAGCCAGTTTGACCAGCGTGCAGGCCTGACGGGCCGTATTTGGTTTGAATTTCATCTAAAGAGTCTTTGAATAAACCCAATGCTTTGTCCCAAGTTACCCGTACAAAGCGGAAGTCACCACGTTGTGTGGTATCGCTTTTATGGCCTTTCAATAGAAAATCGAGTCGCACCATAGGGTAGCGCACGCGTGAAGGGTTATAAACCAAACCCTTTATGCCATTGATCATGTCGGTTGGGTATTTGTCGGTATCGAACGGTTTAACTTGGTCGATGACGCCGTTTTTACGCTTTATTTTATAAGCGCCAAAGTGAGAGCCAGTAGTTAACCAGCCATCTTTGTTTTTAGCGCCCGATTGCGCTAATGCACTGAGCGGTGCTAACACAGAAGCACCGGCTACTACGTAAGAAGTGGATAACAAACCTTTCAAAAAATCTCTTCTGTTCATCTCTAATGCCTTAATTTAGTGGTCTGATTCAACAAACGTAGATGAATGCTGCTGCAAATATTTTTGCACCAGTGCCTGTGTATCTTGATCCATATTGACGAAAGCGATCATGCCTTGGAACATGCCCGGCCAAGTGTTGGCATCGAAATGCGACTCTTCTGGCTGAGAGTGACAGACGCTGCAACTGCTTCTATAAGTAGAGCGTGCGTAGTCCCATAGTGGTTGTTGGTCGGCCAAGAAGTAATCGGCATCTGTCCAAACTTGCACTTCAACACGCTGCCATAGCAGACCTGTCATGTCGTCTTCTTTTTCTTCAAAACCAGTGATGGTGCCGTCTTCTTCTGCAGCAAACTTTTCGAGCTGAAGCGAAAGCATGTTGACGCCAAAGTCGACGTAAATTACGCGGCCTGCGCCGATCTGCTTACGCCAGCCTTCAATTGCAATTTTGATGCGTGCATCTTTTGATTCAACGATTTTAACTTGTGTGGCAACGTTTAATGTACCGGCTTCTACATCGGTTGAGTCACTTAAATAAACAGGTTTAGTTAATGAGCTGTAGAAGACTTCGTCTTTGTTGAATTGACTTGGGCCTTTACCAACTTCAGCAATTAACTCCGGTGCACGGGCTGTCCCCATATCTGGTAGAGTGTGAGCAATACCTTTGTGGCAATCAACACAGCTTTGATCGGTTTCTGCAGCACGCTTCATTTGCTTTTGCGCAAGTTTCGACATGTTGTCCCAATCCATTGACTTGTACTCGTGGCAGTTTTTACAAGCAAGAGAGTCATCGCGATCAAAACGAGCCCATTCACGGGTTGCCATTTCTAGACGTTTACTTTCGTATTTTTCTGAGGTGTTAACCGTTTGGAATATCCAACCCCATACGTCACTGGAGGCCTCCATTTTACGAGCAATTTTACGGCCCCATGAATGCGGCACGTGACAATCTGGGCAAGTTGCTCTTACCCCAGAGTGGTTAGACCAGTGCACGGTTTGTTGAAGTTCAACATAAGGTTTACTTTCCATACTGTGACAGCTAATACAAAATTCTTCGGTGTTAGTCGCTTCAAGTGCTGTATTAAAACCGCCCCAAAAAATAATACCCATAATAAAAGCACTGATACTAACGGTGCCTAATGTTAGATACTTTGCCGGTTTGTTAAGTGTTTTCCATAAATTTATAAGCCATCTCATAAATTTTCCCCTGATGTTCAAGTTAACGATTGTGATTGTTGTTTAATAAAACGAATTCAAAAAAATAATGCAGATCAGATTAATGGCTTACAATGCCGCCAAAGGCTTGAATCATCCAAATAATCAAGCCATAACCACCTACGATGCCAATGGTTAATAATGGAAACAAAACAATAATCACAAAGGCAAGTGCTTTTGCCTCACTTGTTTTAAGGTCAGTGTTGGTTGCCTCGTCTTGATCTGAATCATGAAGATTGGATGGGGTGTTTGAAGAAGCTGTAACCTTATTCATAGGGGTATTTCCATTTTTTAACAACCACTTAACACATAGCATTCTTAATAGTATTAATGCAAAAGTTAAGAGACTTCAATTGAGTGACAAATTGCCTAACGTTGTGAGTAACTGTTAATTACTCAGATCAAGAATGTATGTATTTATGAAGCACTCTAAATCAACGCATGTTATTGCAGAGTGGCTAACGTTTAGATAATCAGGGCGGGTGTAAATCTTGACTTGAGTCAATAAGTAATAGGTTTAAAAATAAAGAAAAACAAACGTTCAGTTAAAAGCGTTTTTTTTTCTAAAACGACCACAAAATAACTAATTTATTTAATCCAGTGAATGGGTTTTTAAATTTAAATATTATGATTAGTAGTCAATTTTTCTTTATGGCTTATGTTTAAATGGAACGCGCAGAGCAACGTCGGCTGAATAGTCTTTTATATGTGCTTTTTCTTCGCTAATAAAATCGCTGATCGCTTGCTTAAATTGAGGGTGAGCAATCCAATGTTGGCTGTGACAAATAGTGGGTCCAAAACCGCGGCTTATTTTATGCTCGCCTTGTGTGCCTGGGTCAAAATGGCTGAGGTTGTTTTCTATACAGTATTCAATACCTTGGTAATAACAGCATTCAAAATGCAGACTGTCGAATTCTTCTAAACAGCCCCAATAGCGCCCGTATAAATTATCGCTGTCTTTAAAATAAAGTGCGCTGGCCACGATGCGAGTATGGTGGTGTTCTTCTTTTACTGCAGGGTCTGTTTGAGAGTGTGCTTGCACTAGTAAAAGGTGTTCTGGCATGGTTTGCAGTAATTGTTTAAAAAACGCCAAACTTAAATAGCCACGGCTGCGGCGTTTAGCATAGGTCAGCTGGTAACAATGGTAAAAAGTCTCTATATCTTGAGCACTAATTTGATCCGCGACTTTTCTTACAAAGGAGACTCCCGACGCTTGTAATTTGGCGCGCTCTTTTTTTATATTTTTACGTTTTCGGCTGGTGAATTCTTCTAAAAAATGTGAAAAATCAGTAAAGTTATTATTAAACCAATGAAACTGACAGCTGGTTCGTTCTAACGCAATGGACAAGGTATTTAGCGCTAAATTTGTTAAGGCATTGGGAAACAAACAATGCCAACTGGAAAACTCATTATGCTGGCAGTATTGGGTTAAACCGTCGGCAATTTGCTGGTGGTAATAGCGTTGTTGTTCGGGATCTCCCCGGCTAATAATTCTTGGGCCTGTTGAAGGTGTAAAGGGAATGGCCCAGATCAGTTTTGGAAAATAATTTAAGCCATGTCTTTCATAGGCTTCAGCCCAACTCCAATCAAATACATATTCGCCATAAGAGTGCAGTTTTTGAAAAACAGGGGCAATGGCAAGTAAGGTGTTGTTGGCACTTTCAAGAATCGCATAATGAGGCATCCAGCCACTATTGGTCATTAAGTTATTAGCCGAATCTATGCACTGACCATCTTCTAAAGCCGCTAAAAATTCGTAGCGTAAAAAAGGGTTGTCACTGGTAAGTAAAGCGTTCCAATCATCAATTGTTATGTCATAAATGGTATTAATAAAACGAATACTGTTTCCCATGATTTGGCTGCACCATAAACGAGCAAAATAAAGCACTAGTGTGCAGAATAATGCGCATAAATTCAATTCATCTTGCGTCTTTTGAAGATTTTGATAGAGTCAAAGTTGGCTTTTTTAATGAGTATTGAAACGGCTAGTTTATTGCTTATTCTAACAGTCGCTTAAAATCAGATCAGGAGATCATTAATATGTTCGTTTTAGATCCAAGATTGCAAAATGACACCATTTTAATTGGCCGTTTTCCACTTTGCCAAGTGCTATTAATGAACGACAAACGTTACCCTTGGGTGATTTTAGTGCCTGCGCACAATGACGTGTATGAGTATTATCATTTGTCGGCAGAAGACCAGAGTCAGTTAATGAAAGAATCGACCATGGTTAGCCAAAAAATGGCCGATCACTTTTCTTGCAACTCGATGAATATTGCCGCGTTAGGCAACGTGGTGGCGCAATTACATCAGCATCATATTTGCCGCTATAAAAATGACCCTGCTTGGCCTGGACCTGTTTGGGGGCATAGCCCTACTATTCCTTATTCGTCGGATGAGTTAGAAGTTCGAGTGAAAGAATTGCAAAATATATTAGGCTCTCATTTTGTGGCTGACTTAGAAGCGGAAGAAGATATTGAGAATTTTCAATATTGGTGAGTAGAGAACCAACATCTTTTATTAATAACGAGTAATAATCTTCCATGAAAGTTGTACGCCTTTACATGAACAATCGATTGAGAAATTTTAATTACATTATCGGTTGCGAGCAAACCGGCCAAGCTATTGCTCTTGATCCTTTGGATGGCGAGGCAGTTTTGGCCGCCGCAGATGCGCAAGGTTGGCAGATTAAGTTGATCATTAACACCCACGAGCATCATGATCATATTGAGGGTAACCCCGCGGTGCAAGCGGCTACTGGAGCGCCTATTTGGGCCAGTGAGCATGCTGTTAACAAAATTCCAAATGTTGCCAAAGGGCTTATCGCTAATGAAGTTATTGAGTTAGGCAGTATGGTGTTTAAAGTACTACCTACGCCGGGTCATACTCCGGTTCATGTGTGTTTGTTAACGTTAAGTGAACAGACGCCGCAGTTGTTTTCTGGAGATACTTTATTTAATGCCTGTGCCGGTAATTGTTTTAATGGTGGCGATGTGGATGAAATGTACGAGTCATTTCAGCGTGAGTTATCACCGTTACCCGACAATACAATCTTGTATCCTGGTCATGATTATATGAAAAATAATTTAGCCTTCTCTTTAGTCTGGGAACCTAATAATCAACAAACTAAGTATTGGCAAACAGCCGTTGACTCGCTTGAACCCGAGTCCATGCCGTTAATGACCTTGGGTCAAGAGCGTCAGTACAATCCATTTTTACGTTTAAACAGCGAAGTGCTTATTGAGCGTTTACAGCTTCATGCCAAGCAATCAATTTTGGAAACAGGCCCTAATAACCCACGGGCTGTTTTCAAAGCGCTGCGAGGGCAGCGCGATCAGTGGTAATAGACGCCATTAAGTTTACTAATTAGGGTTGTTAATATTGAACAACAGTTGAATTTCAACCGTTTGTGTATTCGATTGTGCTGACTCCAATACTTCAATCAATAAAGTGCCATCGAATAACTCTTGCAGAATGGTATGGCACATTTTCAAAATAATAAGGTCATTATTGGTTGGACTTTGCCATTGTTTAATAAAGTCGCTTGATTGCTCGATGGGGATGTTTTTGTAAGTAATTAAAATAACAGCGTAATCATCTTTAAGATTCACTTCTACGCTTAAATTTCGGCTTTAAAATGAATGGCATCAATATTTATCAGTGCAGATAGGGTGCGTTCAAAACAGTATTGCAGCACGCCTTTGTAGCTGTCTAAGGTTAAGGAAAAAGGCAGTTTTAACTCTACATTAGGATAAGTATCGGTTGCTAGCAGGGTTGCTAATACTTCTTTGACTAAAGCAACGGTATCAAAGGTTTCAGTGTCGTTAGCGAAACTGCTACCGATGTGTTGATTTAACTGCTGGATGAGTATTTTTGCCTGCTCGTGCTTATTGCTTTTAATCAATAATTGCAGTTGGCTCAGGGCGTGGCTCATGGGTTGTAAACATTGTTGGCTTTGATAGCGCAATTTTTGTTGTTCAAATTTGATTAACCGGTGTTTTAGTTTACTGATTTCCGCTTGTGATTGTATTTGTTCACTGGCAAGTTCTTCGGTGCGTTCGTTTACTTTTTCTTCTAGCGCAATGTTCAATTCTTGAGCTTCTAAACTGGCATTAACTTGTTCTGTTTTATCAAGTAGGCAAAAAACAATTGTCATCGGTAGGCCATTATCATTCCACTCAGAAACTTGTATGGTGGCGAAGAAATGTTTAATTTCGTTGTTAGCGCACCTAAGGGTTAATTCGGTGCAAATCCTCTCCATGTGGCCATTTAATAGCTGATGAAGGCGTTCTTGTTGTTCTATTTCACGATCCCCCTCAATCAGTTGCTTGAACCATTCGGTGGGTTGTTTAATATTTTCTAAATTATTTTCCTCTAATTCTAAATGTTTGGCAAAACGTTCATTGCCGCTAAAGCGGTCATTTAATTGGCTGTATTCGCAAAAACCAAGTTCAGCGTTATTGATCGCTATCGACAGTTTTTTCTGAGATAGTTTAAGTTTTTCTTCTGTTAGCACTCGTTTTTGAATGTCTTCTTTTAAGCTGTTTCTCATGTGATTAATTGCACTGACAACATCGTCTATTTCATCATGATGATTTTGCTGACTGATTTTCTGAATAATCAGTTCATTATCTAAGTTATCAATGGTGAACTCGTTGGCCCAGCGCGACATCTTTTGTAAACGAAAAGTAACTAAGCGTTGAAAAATAAACAGCGTAAATAACGAGACCGAGAAAGTTTTAATAAATTGAGTGGCAAGAATAATAACCGCCTTGTATGAAAGGCTTTCATATAAACCTTGATAGTCAAGGGTAATGTTAAGTACACCTAAAATGTATTTGCGTTCACCATTGGTGTAAAAAAGGTCGATTGTGTGTTTTTCTCTCGATTGTTTATCAAAATTCCCGGTACTGTGAAGTAGCCCTTCATTAGTTTCTACATAGACATTAAGTACTCCTGGAAAATTCAGAATACCACCAAGTTGTGTTTTTAATTGTTGGCTATCAAAGTTCCATAAGCTGTAACTTACACTTTCTTGATAACCGGATTGAATTTGTATAATGCTCTGGTTCAGTTCACTGGTGCCTTGGCGATAGTCTGAATAAATAATATAAGTGGTGGTGGCGAGCGAGACGAAAAAACTGAATACCAATATATGAGTCAGTAAGGTCAGTGCGAGTTTGGTTTTATTGCTTGCTGGTTTTAGAAGGGAAGTTGCTGCTTTATTGGGCACGGAATAATCCTTTTCCTCACTGCGTAATGGTTTGATTATTGGTTGCTTTTTTTTTGCCGATTGCTTGTATAATTAGCTTAGTTGGTTTTTGCACTGATGGCGCTAATATCATTTTATTATCGCTGAAATTGGAAAAAAAAACAGTTTTGAGTTTCAGATTTCTTACTTTTAGCAGATAACGCCAGTCTTTAGCAAGATATAAGATAAAGACTGACGGTGAGATTAGGCAGTGTTGGTTTATTGAGTGGTTAACAATGTGCGGTTTTTGGCAATAAATTTATCACCAATCCCTTTAACCTTGGCGAGATCTTGAACGTCGCTAAATGCCCCGTTTTGAGTGCGGTAGTCTATGATGGCTTGGGCTTTTTTACTGCCAATGCCGTTAATCATTTCAAGTTGTTCTAGGTTGGCATTATTAATATTGATAACGCTACTATTGGGCATGCTTTTTGGGTTATTGGTAGAGCTAGAATTGTCATCATTAGCAAAGCTGGGATTGAAAATCAGCAGTGTTAAAATAACCATAATAGCGTTTGAGATAGTCCGTGCATTCATAGTGTGATCCTTTCTTTTTGTTGTTGAATTAAAAAGATAGCAGTCATAGCAAATAGATCATTACGAAATTAGCGTGGTTTTAACGAATATTTAATGGGAAAGAATAATGAGAAATTCCAGCTTAGATTGAGTATTTAAGCTGGAATGCTGAGCTGGTTAATTAGTCGTCTGTGGTTTTAGGCTTAGCTGAGGTTTTTTTAGACGGCGCTTTTTTGGCTGCGGTCTTGGTGGCTGCGGTTCTCTTAGCGGGAGCTTTTTTCTTGGGCTCTGTTTCAATCCACTGGCCGTCTTCAAAAACAGCATTCCAACCGGACGCTTTGCCTTCGACTTCCGACATTACATACTGAGACTTGGTCTTGCGGCTAAAGCGAATAATCGCGGGGTTGCCGTCTTTATCAGAGCGGGGAGCGTCTAATAAAAAGTGGTACTTAGGATCAAGTTCAGCCTGGTGTGGAATGATTTCCGATACCAAAGGTGCGCGCGTTTCACGATTTTTCGGGAACTGGCTTGCTGCTAGGAATAAACCACTGGCACCATCACGTAAAATATACGTATCGTCTACCTTCACGCACTGCAGTTCCGGCATTGGGATAGGGTCCATTTTAGGTGGCGCTGCTTCACCGCTTTTAAGCAGTTTACGCGTGTTTTTACATTCATCCGCCATACAGCCAAAGTACTTACCAAAACGCCCAGACTTCAACTGCATTTCGCTGCCGCATTTGTCACACTCAAGCGTAGGGCCGTCGTAGCCTTTAATCTTGAATTGGCCAAGCTCAACTTCGTAACCTTCACAATCTGGATTGTTGCCACAAATGTGCAGTTTACGCTTTTCATCAAGCAGGTAGCTGTCCATGGCGGTGTTGCAAATAGTGCAGCGACGTTTGTCGTTTAAGCGACGGCTTTCGGCTTCTTCATCGCCGTCTAGGCTAATGGCTTCATCGCCTGCGGTTAAATTCATCGTGGTGGTGCAGCGCTCTTTTGGCGGCAAGCTGTAGCCTGAACAACCTAAAAAGACACCGGTTGAGCCAGTGCGAATTTGCAGAGTACGAGCGCAAGTAGGGCATTCAATGTTGGTGTTAACCGGGTCATTGGGGCGCATACCATCTTCGCTATCAGCGACGTCTAATTTTTTTTGAAAATCGGTATAAAATTCGTTAAGAACTTTTTTCCAGTTTAAATCACCTTCGGCCACATCATCGAGTTTTTCTTCCATGGTGGCGGTGAAGTTGTAGTCCATTAAATCAGAGAAATTTTCAACGAGACGACTGGTTACAATGTCACCCATTTTTTCGGCATAAAAGCGACGATTGTCTAAGCGCACATAACCACGGTCTTGAATGGTTGAAATAATTGATGCGTAAGTAGACGGTCGGCCGATGCCTTGCTTTTCTAACTCTTTTACCAGCGCCGCTTCTGAGTATCGTGGTGAGGGTTTAGTGAAGTGCTGTTTGGGCTGTAATTCATTGAGTTTTAATTCATCACCAATGGCTACATCTGGCAAAATAATATCTTCGTCACCCTTGCCGCCGGTTGGCAGGGCACGTAGGTGACCATCAAAACGAATCACTCGGCCTTTGGTTTTAAGTTCAAACTCTGCCGCTTTCACGGTAATAGTAGAACTGGTAAATTGCGCATCGTTGATTTGACAGGCAACAAAGCGACGCCAAATCAAATCGTAAAGACGTTGAGCGTCTGGCTCCATTTTGTCTAGATCGTCGCCAGATAACTCAACGTTAGAAGGACGAATCGCTTCGTGAGCCTCTTGCGCGCCTTCTTTACTGCTGTATGAGCGCGGCTCTGCCGGTAAGTATTGATCGCCATATTCTTTAGCAATAAACGCACGGGCATTTTCAACTGCATCGCTGCTCAAGTTAGTTGAGTCAGTTCGCATGTAGGTAATAAAACCACCTTCATACAAACGCTGCGCCAAGGTCATAGTCTTTTTAACACTGAAACTTAAGCGTGTACTCGCGGCTTGTTGCAATGTAGAGGTAATAAAAGGTGCGGCAGGTTTGGATTTTGTTGGACGATCTTCGCGGTTAGCCACGGTAAAGGTAGCGTTTTGCAACACAGCCATCGCTTTATCGCTGTGAGCTTGATTGCTTGGCTTGTATTCAGCACCATTTTCTTTTACCACTTGGCAGCGAAGATGATCGTCTTGTTGGCTATTAAGTTTGGCAAACGCTTCCCAATATTCAACAGGAATAAAAGCACGAATTTCACGTTCACGCTCTACCACAATACGCACAGCAACCGATTGCACACGACCGGCAGACAAGCCTCGGGCAACTTTAGCCCACAACAATGGCGACACCATAAATCCGACCACGCGGTCTAAGAAACGACGTGTTTGCTGGGCATTAACACGGTTGATATCAAGATCAGACGGTTTATCAAAAGCCGATTTAATCGCTTTTTTAGTAATTTCGTTAAATACAACACGACGATAGCGGCTGTCATCGCCACCAATAACTTCTCGCAGGTGCCAAGCAATGGCTTCCCCTTCACGGTCCAAATCCGTTGCCAGATAAACGGTATCAGCATTTTTGGCCAAGCGTTGCAGTTCTTCGACCACTTTTTCTTTGCCTGGCAATATTTGGTAATTAGCAGCCCAATCGTTATCTGGATTGATGCCCATACGATTAATCAGCTGCTCTTTCGCTTTACGTTTTTTATGGACGATCTTATCTTCTGGCGATAACTTTCTTGTTATCGCAGCTTGGCGAGCCCGTTCTTTAGGATCGCTTTTTGTTCCTGACCCCGAAGTCGGTAGATCACGAATATGACCAACACTGGACTTCACAATGAAATCTTTGCCCAGATATTTGTTGATTGTTTTCGCCTTAGCAGGCGACTCCACAATAACCAGCGATTTGCCCATATTGATCTAAAAAACCTTATGTAAAGAAGTAAATAACCGATTGTATTCAGTATAAAGCGACAATTTATATGCACTCAAGGCCGCTGGGTCAAGCACTTGTGAAATGATTTTTCATTTAAGCGAACTCTAGCGCTGCTAAAAATCATTGCTAAACTACTTATATAGAAGCAAGATTGCTGTCTTACTAACGCTAAGCTGTATTTTTTAATTTTTCAATAGAAAAGGGTTTTAAATGTCGTCACTGGGATTGGTTATTTCTATTTCTGTGCCTGTATTGTTGTTTTTGTTAGTGGCTTTGTTTATCAGTAAACAGCACCAAAAAGTTGTCGCGCAACGGGCTCAGGTTCGTGTGTTAAAAGACTTTATTGCTGAGCTTGCAGAAGCCCTAGAGTTTTTAATTAAGGTAGATAATCAAAGTGAAATTCAGTCGTTGGTATTTGAACGCATTAAACAACTGAATCAGCGCTATATCGATGCCTTGCCAAAGAATCAGCGGGCGGGTGCTAAAGCGATTGACATTGACGAGTTAGAGCAAAAAATGAGTGCAGGAGATGATAAAAAAAGAATTTTGAAAAGTGATCGTGAAATTCGTTATGCGAAAAAACAATTTTCGAAAATTATTAAATCATTTGGCCCAATGGTAAAAAATAGAAGCGCATCTGAAGCTACAATTTTAGAATTTAGACGGTATTTAAGAATATCGATTTTAGAAATGGAAGTGGATTCGTTTTCGGCCCAAGGTGATGTTGCTGCGCAGCGAGGTGATGTGACCACCGCGAGTGGTTATTATAAAGCCGCCCGAAAATTGTTAATTGAATTTAATATGCAATATCCAGAAAAAAATGAACGCGTAAAATCACTGGCGAATAAAACTGCGGCTCTGTTTAATGGCGGTTCACCTAAAAGCTCTGGCAGTAGTTTAGCCGATGAGCTTTCTAAAGAAAAAGCCGCTGAAAAAGATGAACATGGCTTTCCTTCCGACCTTTCACAAGATAATAAACAAAAGTTTTGATGGGTGCTTTTTCCAGCGCTCCGCAAGCAGAGTCATTGCCATGCCATCGTTTATATCAAGCTCACTCCCAGACTAACAACCGTGTGGATATCTTACGTTTAGATAACATGCACCCGGTGGTGTCTGGCAATAAGTGGTTTAAATTAAAATACAATATTGAAGCGGCAATAGCTGGTGGGCATAAATGCCTATTAAGCTGCGGTGGTGTTCACTCTAATCACCTTCATGCCTTGGCTAAGGCTGGGCAATATTTTAATTTGAAAACACATGCGCTGGTGCGAGGTTATGCCAGCTTGGCCCTAACGCCTACGTTGTTAGATTGTCAAAGTATGGGGATGGAAATTGATTTCGTTAATAAAAAAACCTATCAACGCCGTTACGATCCACTTTGGTGCCAGCAACAAGCGCAGTATTTTTCTAGCTATTGGGTTGCCGAAGGTGGAAATAATGAACTGGGCATACAAGGTTGTGCCGATATTGCCAATGCCTGCCTTAACACCGAGGTCGATTACGATGAGATCTGGCTGAGTATTGGCTCTGGTTGTACCTTTAAAGGGGTAGAGCGAGCGTTGCCTGAACATATAAAGTTGCGTGGAGTTTTGGCGATTAAAGGAGGACAAGCGTTGGCGGCGGAGTTGCTTAGTGAAGCGGTTCATCCACATCGCTGCCAGTTTGAGCTCGAAGGTCATTTTGGCGGTTTTGGGCGCTGTCCTAGTGAGCTGCAAACGTTGATTCATCAATATGATGCAGAAAATTTACCTTTAGATCCTGTTTACACGGCAAAACTGGTTGCTGTATTCGAACAGAACTGGCGCGCAGGTTCGTTGTCTGCAGATAACAACTATTTACTCATTCACAGTGGTGGTTTGCAGGGGCGTCGGGGCATTGTTGGTCTCTAACGTATTGAATTCAATAGATATCAAGCAAGCGTTTAACCAACAAATATGGTATAAGCTGTAACAAAGAATGATTTGGATTCCTTGATATGGAAGAGTTTCGTAATATCGGCATTATTGGCCGATTAGGCAGTACAAAAGTGGTTGATACCATTCGTCGTTTAAAGACGTATTTGGTGGAAGAAGGCTATCACGTTATTTTGCAAGACCGCATTGCCGAGGTGATTCCTGGCCATGGTATGCAGGTGAGTACACAAAAATTGCTCGGTGAAATTTGTGACTTAGTGATTGTGGTAGGTGGCGATGGCAGCTTACTCGGCGCTGCTAGAGCATTGGCTAAACACAATACCCCAGTTTTGGGTATTAACCGTGGCCGCCTAGGTTTTTTAACCGATATTAGCCCTGATGAGACCATGCTAGAAGCAGTGCAAGACGTTCTGGATGGTAATTACATTTCTGAGCAGCGCTTTTTACTTGATGCCGAAATAAAACGCGACGGTGTGCCTATTGCAACAGGCGAAGCCTTGAATGATGTAGTATTGCATCCTGGTAAATCTGCTCGCATGATTTCTTTCGACTTATACATCGAAGGCCAGTTTGTTCATCATCAACGCGCCGATGGTATGATCGTATCAACCCCAACGGGTTCGACTGCGTATGCACTATCTGGTGGTGGCCCGATTATGCATCCTAAGCTGGATGCAATTGTGTTGGTGCCGATGTTTCCTCATACCTTGTCGAGTCGCCCAATTGTGGTCGATGGTAACAGTGAAATCAAATTGGTGATCGGTGAGGCGAATGAAACTTACCCAACAGTCAGCTGTGATGGCCAAAAGCATATTCCTTGCGCACCAGGAGACAGCGTTACTATTCGTAAAAAACCGCATAGATTAAAGCTGATTCACCCTAAAGATCATAATTTTTATGAAATTTGTCGATCAAAACTAGGTTGGGAAAGAGTAGGTGGCAGCTAATGCGTCAGGGTTACGACCTAGTTGGTGATGTGCACGGTTGCGGTGAGACTCTTATCTTGCTGTTAGAGCAAATGGGCTATCGCAAAATCAATGGTGTTTACAAGCACAAAAGTCGCAAAGCCGTTTTTCTTGGCGACATTATCGATCGTGGACCACACATTCGTTTAGCCTGTGAAATTGTGCGTAGCATGGTAGACGCAGGTCACGCTTACATGATTATGGGTAATCATGAATACAACATCGTAACTTATATGACACCGTCGCCCGCTGGTGTTGATCATCCCTTTTTACGGCCTCATACTCAGCGCAACAGCTTTATTGTTGAACAAACTGTTGAGCAGTTTGCCAACCATCCTAAAGAGTTCAAAGAGTATCTAGAGTGGTTTACTGAGCTGCCATTATTTTTAGAATTTGATCATTTTCGCGTGGTTCATGCTTGTTGGGATCAGACGATGATCGACGAATTCATCAGTCGCTACGGTGGTAATCAGCTGCATCAAGGCATGCTGTCTAAATCGGTTAATCCTAATACTTTTTTGTTTCAGTTTTTAGATCGAATTCTACGTGGAACCTCGTTGAAGTTGCCGGGTAATCGATCGATGACGGCGAAAGACGGCATGGTTCGTCAGTTTTTTCGTACCAAATTTTGGTCTCAAAACCCGCAAATCCTCAGTGATGTTGTCTTTCAACCCGACCCTTTACCACCTGAATTAACCCATTTACGTTTAAGTGATAACGACAAAGAAAAATTGTTGTTTTATCCAGAAACTGAAAAGCCTTTGTTTTTTGGTCATTACTGGATGTCGGGTGTACCAGCTACGATTCGTCCTAATATTGCCTGTTTGGATTATAGTGCGGTTAAATATGGGCGCTTGGTGGCGTATCGTATGGACAGTGAAAAACAATTGAATAATGGTAAATTTACTTGGGTTCGAGTAGACAAATCGGAGCGTTAATGTGAGCTCAATTCTTGTATTGCAAGCCAGATCAGACATTAATCTGAGTCCTATTACCGACCGACTTTGGCAAGCAAATATTCCCCATCGCGTCATCATGAACCAACAAACCCAAGATTTGTGGGTGGCTCGTGAAGAAGATGCCGAACAAGTAAAAATCTGGCTGCAGCAATGGCAAGCGGGCCAATTAACCGCCAAACCTGATGAAAAAGAACAGTTGCCATGGCAAGTAAGAATGCAACAGCAGTTTGTTACAGTTAGCCGTTTTCCCTTAACCGTATTTATGCTTGTTGCTTTGTGTATTATCTTTTTGTGCCAGCAAGTTGGCCTAGTGAATTTAGATAACTGGTTATTACAACCTGAATTGTGGGCCGGTGAACAATTTGATTTGATCAGTTTTTGGCAAAACGACGTATACCGCTGGTGGTCTCCAGCATTGATTCATTTATCGCTAATGCATTTGGTAATGAACAGTTTTTGGTGGTGGGTGTTAGGGCGCGAAATAGAAACCCGTGACGGACACCTTGCCTTGCTCATGCTTAGTTTGGTATTTGCCGTAGGCGCAGGCTTTGCTCAGTATTTGGCTGTGGGGCCATTTTTTGCCGGTTTGTCTGGGGTGGTTTATGGCTTAATGGGCTGGACCTGGTCGCGCCAAACATTTAAGGGCAGTCAGTACGATCTGCCAGTTTGGTTATTTCCGTTTATGATCATAACTATGGTGGTGATGATGTTGGTTGATGGTGCGGTTATGGAAATGCGCATCGGTCACGAATCGCATCTAGCAGGTGCCATAATTGGGGTTGTTTTAGGGCTCTTATTACCCAAGTTTGGCCGAGTGAGGCCAAGTTAACGAAATTTTTGAAGAAGGTTATTATTATGACAGTTGATCAGTTAATTCAAGCAATGACGCCTGAAGTTTATGGCAATATGAAAAGCGCTTTGGAGCTTGGCCGTTGGGCTGATGGTCGTAAGCTGGAAAATGAGCAAAAAGGCTTGTGTATGGAAGCGTTAATTCGTTACGAAAACATGGTAGATATGCCTGCAGAGAAGCGTATTGGTTATATGGAAGGGGCTTGCAAGTCGAGTAAAGAAGATGACGTGCAACCATTAATCATTAAATAGCCTCTCTTTTGTAGAGCCTTCAGCATAACGATCAAGTTAAAGAAATAATATTATGCCAAGCTTTTCTGGCCATCTAAGTAAGATGGCAACGTATTTGAATACCGATCCTGATACTGATAACGGTATTCAATATCAGCTGCGTCTGGATGATCAGTCTATCGATTTAAACCCTTTATTGGGCCAAACTATTAGAATGAATTACGCTGGTGACATTGAGTGTTGCCATTGTGGTCGTAAAACCAATAAAAGCTTCAGCCAAGGCTATTGCTACCCGTGTTTTAAAAAATTACCGCAGTGTGATTTGTGCATCATGAGTCCTGAAAGATGCCATTATCATTTAGGTACTTGTCGTGATGCCAGTTGGGGTGAAAGCTTTTGCATGCAAGATCACTTTGTTTATCTGGCCAATTCTTCGGCATTAAAAGTGGGTATTACTCGCGGCAATCAAATTCCTACTCGTTGGTGTGATCAAGGGGCCAGCCAAGGATTAGCCATTTTTAAAGTGCGTAATCGTTTATTGTCGGGCTTGGTAGAAACCTTGTTTAAACAAACATTAGCGGATAAAACTAATTGGCGTGCCATGTTAAAAGGTGAGGCCGAAGCTCTTGATTTGGCGGCGATACGCAATGATTTGTATCAGCAATATCAGCAAGGCTTAAATGCATTAGAACTTGAGCATGGCCCGGGCGCGATTACCTACTTGCCTGATGCGCAAGTGGTTACCTTAGAAGCCCCTGTTTTAGAATACCCAACAAAAGTTTCGAGTTTGAATTTTGATAAAACCCCAGAGATAGAAGGCAAGTTGATGGGTATTAAGGGTCAGTATTTGTTGCTGGATTGTGGTGTGATTAATCTAAGAAAATTCAGCTCCTACCCGATCGAGTTTAGCTATTAATAAATAGCCAATTAACGAATAAATAACAACAAAATCCACCCCCATAAAGTCAATACAAGGGACTTAATGATGACGGCTGCACAACCTACAACGATTTATTTAAACGATTACCAACCGCCGCATTTCGAGATCGAAACGACTCACTTGCGTTTTGATTTGTACGACGATTTTACCCAAGTTGATAGTCGCTTATACATGCGTAGAAATCTGCAACAGCCAAATAACCAAGCTCCCTTAGTATTGGTTGGTCAGCATTTAACCTTGTTATCGGTTAGCGTTGATGGTCATGCGTTGCCATCTGATCGTTATACGCTAAAAGATGAAGCGTTAACCATTAGCGGTTTGCCCGAGTCGTTTGAATTGTCTATTTCGACCAAAATAGAGCCACAAAATAACACGGCCTTAGAAGGGCTTTATAAGTCTGGCGGAATGTTTTGTACGCAATGTGAAGCAGAAGGTTTTCGCCGCATTACTTACTATTTAGATCGTCCAGATGTAATGAGTGTTTTCACCACAGAAGTGATCGCTAATAAACAGCAATACCCCATATTATTGTCTAACGGTAACGCTATTGAGCGCCAAGATTTAGACGATGATCGCCACAGTGTGACTTGGCATGACCCTCACAAAAAGCCTTGTTATTTATTTGCTTTAGTAGCGGGCGATTTAATGGTGAAAAGTGATAAATTCATCACGATGAGTGGGCGCAAGGTCGATCTTCAAATTTTTGTAGAACCCCAAAATATCGACAAAACAGATTATGCGTTGGACGCATTAAAACGCTCAATGAAGTGGGACGAAGACAAATATGGCCGTGAATACGATCTAGATATCTTTATGATTGTGGCGGTTGATGCTTTTAATATGGGCGCAATGGAAAATAAAGGGTTGAATATCTTTAACTCTTCGTGCGTTTTAGCCAATCCACAAACCGCTACAGATATGGCTTATCAGCGTATTGAAGCGATTGTGGCTCATGAATATTTTCATAACTGGTCGGGTAACCGCGTCACTTGCCGTGACTGGTTTCAATTAAGTTTAAAAGAAGGGTTCACGGTTTTCAGAGACGCGCAATTTACTGCGGATATGAATTCAAAAACGGTAAAGCGCATAGAAGATGCTTCACTGATGCGTACAGTCCAATTCGCTGAAGATGCTGGCCCTATGGCGCACCCAGTACAACCTGATTCATTTATGGAAATCTCCAATTTTTATACCGTTACCATTTATGAAAAAGGTGCTGAAATAGTTGGCATGATCCACAAGTTGCTTGGCGAAGCAGGCTTTCGTAAAGGCTCGGATCTGTATTTTGATCGTCACGACGGTCAAGCGGTTACCATTAATGAATTTGTTGCAGCGATGGAAGATGCCAATAATGTTTCGCTAAGCCAGTTTAAACGCTGGTATAAATCAGCTGGTACACCGGTTGTTAATGTTAAAAGCGATTTTGATCAACAGGCAAAAGTGTATCGTTTAACCTTTACTCAGTCGTGTGATGAACCTTTTTTAATCCCCATTGAAGTGGGCTTGCTGTCGCCAAGTGGTCAGGAGATTACCGAGCAGCTGGTCGCCAACCTTGCTGTTGACGATAACAAACCGGGTTGTTTCGACAATGGGATTTTCCGCTTAACCGACAAGCAGCAAGTTTTAACATTTAACAACGTGGAGGAGGAACCGATTCCTTCTTTATTACGCGATTTTTCAGCGCCCGTTAAGCTAAATTATGCCATGACTCGTGATCAACTGCTGTTTTTGATGCAGCATGATAGTGACGGTTTTAATTGTTGGGATGCAGGGCAGCGCTTAGCCTTAGATGTTATTGACGAAGTTGTTACACAAATGAAACAGGGCACCGCTGTTACTGTTGATACTCGTTTAATTATTGCTTATCTAGGGTTGTTGCAGCGTGATGATGTTGATCATGCGATGATGGCAAAATTGCTGATGTTACCCAGCGTTTCTTATATTGCAGAAACTCAAGATATTATCGACATGCATGCAATTAATGATGCACGTACACAGGTATTAAATGAGCTGGCGAATGCTTTGGCAGAGCCATTAGCTATTTTGTATCAGCAGTTGAACCAGGTGCAGCAATACTTGCCTGAACCGAAGCAAATGGCTCAGCGTGGTTTAAAGAACGCTGCTTTGGCGTATTTGTTAAAATCAGCAGATCCGCAATATTGCCAGTTAGCAGTCACTCAATTTGAAACCAGCGACAACATGACAGATGCCATGGCTGCGCTATCTTGCTTGGTTAATTCTTCTTATAAAGATGCTGCAGAAAAAGCACTGCAGGCATTTTATCAGCAGTGGCAAACTGAGCCATTAGTGGTAAATCAGTGGCTTTCTGTACAAGCGGGATCAGCGGAATATGGCACTTTAGAAAATATCCACAAGTTACTTGAGCATGAAGCGTTTGATATTAAAAATCCGAATAAAGTGAGAGCCGTAATCGGCGCATTTGCCGGACAATCGTTGGTTAACTTTCATGCCAAAAATGGTTCTGGTTATCAACTATTGGCTGACCAAATTATTGTACTTAACCAGCTTAATCCTCAAATGGCAGCACGCTTACTAGCCCCTTTAACTAAATGGCGTCGTTATATTCCTCAACAAGGAGAATTAATGAAGCAGCAGTTGCAGCGAATTATGGCCGAAGATGCGTTATCAAAAGACGTATTCGAGGTTGTTTCTAAAAGCTTGGCAGCTGTGTAGTTATTTTACAGGCGCTAAACAACAGCTTAATAATGGATTTATTAAGCCTTAGCTTGAGATTCATAGATTAATCGTTCAATTTTTGAACGATAAACGTCTTTTTTTACGTTTTAAGATTAATTTACTGGCTTAGGCGCATTGAGCATAAGCCTAAGTTTCTTTATGCTAAGGCATCGGTAATCTACACACGTAGATTTAAACAGAGGTCGCAGAATGAAAAACAATAAATGGGTCGCGGCTGGGGTATTGGCTTTGGCAACGTGCTTCCAAGTAGCCAACGCAGCAGTATCGGTGCAGCAAGCAGAAAAATTAAAGGGTGAGTTGACGCCTCTAGGTGCAGAACGCGCCGGCAATGGCAGTGATATTCCTCCTTGGCGTGGCGGTATAACAGCACCGACTTTAGATTATAAAGAATCGGGTCAGCATCACTCAAATCCTTATCCACAGGACAAACCTCTATTTACTATCACTGCAGATAATAAAGAAAAGTACAAAGAATATTTAAGCGAAGGTCAGATGGCGCTATTCGCTACTTATCCTGATACGTTTAAGATGCCTATTTATAAAACTCGCAGAACAGCCGCTGCGCCAGAGTGGGTATACGAAAATACCTATAAAAATGCCATTCGCGCAGAACTTGGTGAAAGCGGTGCAGGCTTGCGTTATGCCTATGGTGGTATTCCGTTTCCCATTGCTAAGAATGGTTTAGAAGCGATTTGGAATCACATTACGCGCTGGCGTGGTATTTTCTTTAGTCGCCGTTCGTCAGAAGTGGCTGTGCAGCGTGATGGCTCATATTCTTTGGTTACCGTTCAGCAAGATGTATTGTTCAATTATTACAACCCTAAATCATCGATAGATCAGCTTGATAACATTCTTTTTTATTACCTATCGTTTACCAAGTCACCTGCGCGTTTAGCCGGTGGCGCTGTTTTGGTTCACGAAACTATTGATCAGGTTGAAGAAGCCCGCCAAGCATGGGGTTATAACGCCGGTCAGCGACGTGTTCGACGTGCTCCTAACCTTGCTTATGATACACCGATTGCCGCTGCTGACGGCCTGCGTTATGCCGATGACACAGATATGTTTAATGGCGCTCCCGATCGTTATGATTGGACGCTGGTGGGTAAAAAAGAAATGTACATTCCTTATAACAGTTATGATCTATCGAGTAGCAAATTGACTTATGAGCAGGTGTTAAAACCAGGTCACTTGAATCCTGAATTTACTCGTTACGAAAAGCACCGTGTGTGGGTTGTTGAAGCCAATCTTAAAGAAGGGGCTCGTCATGTGTATAATAAACGTCGTTTTTTCTTAGATGAAGATACTTGGGCTGTGACCGTTGCCGATCAGTATGATGCCTCCGGTGATATTTGGCGTATCAGTATGGCGTATACCAAAAATTACTACGAAGTTCCTGTTACAGTGACAACGGTTGATGTTTTTCATGACATTAAAGCCCGTCGTTATCACGTTCAAGGTTTAGATAACGAAGAGCGCGGCACAGTTGATTTCAGCTTAGAGTTACCTAACGATCAATACTTCACTCCATCGGCGTTACGTCGTCGTGGTAAGCGTTAATTGATTTAATACCTAATAACATTATGTAACATATAGACGTTAGATAATTCCGGAAGGGTCAGCTAGAATCACGACCCTTCAAAAAAATTATAAGAATGGAGTGTTTTATGAGATTCCAATCGGTTCGAAATCGAATCGTTACGGCGATCCTGCGACTAACGAAGATAAAAACATCACTATTAGTAGGTAGTTTGATGTTTGCACTAGGTGCTCAGGCCACTTGGCAAGATCCCCTTAATACGCCTTCACTGGAAACACATCGCGCCCACGAAAGTTTGTTGCTCGACATTACTCGCACGGGTGGACGTTTAGTTGCTGTGGGTGCTCATGGTCATGTTGTTTTTTCTGACGACAGTGGAAAAAGCTGGCAGCAGGCAAAAACGCCATCTTCTACCACGTTAACGTCTGTATTCTTTTCGACGGCAACCACGGGTTGGGCTGTGGGCCACGACGGGCTGATTCTGCATTCGAATGATGCAGGTGAAACCTGGGTTAAGCAGTTTGATGGGTATCAAGCTAACGATGCCATGGTAAAAGGCGCAAAGGTAAACAAACAACAAGCTGAAAAAGAATTAGAAGCGGCTCAAGCCAGTGGTGACCTAGAGGCTCTAGATCAAGCAGAGTTTCATTTAGAAAATTCTACTTACGCTTTAGGCGATGCTGAATACGATCAAAGAAGTGGTTCTACCAAGCCCTTTTTAGATGTTTGGTTTTACGATGCCAAATTAGGCTTTGCAATCGGTGCTTATGGTATGGCCTTTCATACTACTGATGGCGGCAAAAATTGGATTGATTGGTCATCTAAGTTAGGCAATGGTGATCGTCTGCATATTAACGGCATTACCATGGTTGGCTCACGTTCGTTAATGTTGGTGGGTGAACAAGGCTTAATACTTCGATCTGACGATATGGGTGATAACTGGCGCGCTTTACCTTCACCGTATGATGGCTCTTTATTTGGTTTGATGGCTAAAAATGACGATGTATTGGTATTTGGTTTGCGTGGTAATTTATATCATTCAACCGATGGTGGTATTCAATGGCAAAAAGTATTTACCAATTCTGAGCAAACACTAATGGCCGGAATTTCAAAAAATGACAGAGCAATTACCTTGGTCGGTAATGGCGGTTCTATTATTTTGCTAGATCGAAATTCAGCAACCCCTAAATCAATTATCCTACCAGATCGAACTAACCTAGGATCTGTTGCACAAGCCCCAGATGGCAGTTTGGTGATCGTCGGAGAAGCCGGAGTCGAGCGTGTTGACGTTAACGGTACTGCGATACAAGAATCAATCACTATGGCTAAAGGAGGCTTATAAAAATGAGTAACACATCTAAACCTCAAGGTTCCAAATCTAGACCTGAGCATTTCATTATTACGCCTCAGAGTGAGCCTTTCTTAGAACGTTTATTGTTCTCGGCTCGCCCAGTTGTATTGGCTATTTTAGCCATTTTAACAGTGGTTTTTTCTTACGGTTTAACTCAAATTAAACTGGACTCAAGTATCGAAAAATACATTCCTTTAAACCATCAGTTTATTAAAAACTATTTGGTGCACAAGGATGATTTAGGCACAGGTTTATCGAATATTAAACTGTCGGTTGAAAGTAACGACGGGGACATATTCAGCAAAGAATACATGCAAACATTGCAGTTAATAAACGATGAGATTTCGTCTATTAAAGGCGTTGACCGTTCTTATTTAAAATCGTTGTGGACACCCAATGTTCGTTGGACAGAAGTAACCGAAGAAGGCTTTCAGGGCGGCCCAGTTATTCCTGCAACCTACGATGGTTCTAATGAAAGCCTAGAGCAGTTACGCCAAAATATTTTAAAGTCTGGCCAGGTTGGTAGCCTTGTTGCTAACGATTTCTCTTCTACTATTATTGATATCCTATTGGTAGAAGTAGATCCAGTGACTGGCGGAAAGCTTGATTATCAAGAATTCTCTCATGAATTAGAAGCAAAAGTACGTGATGCCTTTTCCAATGAAGACATTACTATTTACATGACAGGTACGCCGAAAAAACTAGCCGACTTATTAGACGGTGTAGCGTCAATTGGTATGTTCTTTATTGCCGCTATTATTTTCACGGCCATTCTTCTTTTCCTATACTCGCGTTGTATTCGTGGCACGATTATTCCAATTGCGGCTTCTTTAATTGCCGTGGTTTGGCAGTTGGGTGCGCTGGCCTTAATGGGCTTCACCATTGACCTGTATTCTATTTTGGTTCCTTTCTTAATTTTTGCTATTGGTATTAGTCACGGTGTTCAAATCATCAGCGGCATTGCCATTGAATCGGGTAAAGGCGCTAGTAAATTAATGGCTTCGCGTCTTGCATTTCGTGGTCTTTATGTACCCGGAATGTTGGCATTATTAAGTGATGGCCTTGGTTTCTTAACTTTATTGTTCATTGAAATCGGTGTTATTCAAGAGCTTGCCATTGCTGCCAGTGTGGGTGTGGCTATGATTATTGTTACCAATCTTGTTTTGGTTCCTTTGGTGATGTCTTATGTAGGTATCAGCAAGTCTGGCATTGCCCACGCTGAAAATAATGAACGAGCCGAGCCAAAGTTATGGCGTGGACTTTCTAAAATTGCCAGTAAAAAAGTAGCTCCTTTCCCAATTGCCATTGCAATCGCTATGGCTATATTTGGTGTATATCAAAGCCAATCATTAAAAATTGGTGACCTTGATGCGGGTGCGCCCGAATTACGTCCTGATTCGCGTTATAACCTAGACAACGCATATATGGTAGAAAATTACTCTACCAGTTCTGATGTGTTTTTGGTGATGGTTGAAACCGCTAAAGAGCAGTGTAATACATTCAAAGTGATGGATTCTATCGACCGCTTTATGTGGTACATGGAAAGTGTTCCTGGTGTTCAATCTGCGGTATCTATGGTGACAGTTTCTAAACTGGTTACTAAGGGTATGAATGAAGGTAATATCAAATGGTCTGCACTTTCGCGTAATCAGACTATTTTAAACACCTCGATTCAGCGCGCACCGTCTAGCTTCTTAAACCCAGACTGCTCTATGGCACCGGTTGTTATTTATTTAAACGACCACAAAGCAGAAACCCTAGAGCGTGTGGTAGCAGCAGTTCATACCTTTAAAGATCAATATGATGATAATGTTGATGCTAAATACTTCGAGATGAATGGTGCTGAAATAAAAGCAGCCATTGAGTCGGGTGAAATTAGCCAGCCTCCTGTACGTTTTCAGCTTGCATCGGGTAATGCAGGTATTGAAGCAGCGACCAATGAAGTGATTGGTGATGCGCAAAATACCATGCTGATCTTTGTTTATGTGGTGGTATTTGTACTGTGTTTTGCCACCTTTAGATCGATTCGAGCCATTGCTTGTATCCTGATTCCTTTGGCGCTGACCTCTATTTTATGTCAGGCGTTAATGGCTTATATGGGCATTGGCGTTAAGGTTGCTACCTTGCCAGTAATCGCGTTAGGTGTTGGTATTGGTGTTGATTACGGTATTTATATTTACAATCGCTTAGAGGTCATGTTAATTGCTGGTAAGTCGTTGCAAGAAGCCTTCTTCGAAACATTGAAGTCAACAGGTAAAGCGGTCATGTTTACCGGTATTACTTTGGCCATTGGTGTGGGAACTTGGATATTCTCGCCGATTAAATTCCAAGCAGATATGGGTATCTTGTTAACCTTCATGTTTATTTGGAACATGCTAGGTGCGTTGATTTTATTGCCTGCGTTGGCGACCTTTATTCTTAAACCAGAGCAGATCATTGCTCGTCATAGAAAGATTCATGGTGAAACTCAGCCAGCGGGTTAGTTAAGCAGTGGGTTAGTTTTTTTCATTGAAAAACACAGTAAATAATTAAGCAGCCAATAGGCTGCTTTTTTTTGCTGTTCATTTTATTTTACTGTTTTATTTTTCATTGCATATGTGTTCTTTTTATTACGCGGGCCGCTTAGGTTACACTAGGCCAATAGATTTTATGAGCGAATTACATGCGTATTATTCACACCTCCGACTGGCATTTAGGTCAATTTTTTATCAATAAAAGCCGCCAGCAAGAACATCAGTTGTTTATTGAATGGCTTTTACAGCAGGTAGAAGGCCACGATGTGGATGCGGTCATTATTGCAGGGGATATTTTCGATACCGGTTCACCGCCGAGTTATGCTCGTGAACTGTATAATCAATTTGTGATAGGTATGAATCAGCTTGGTAGACAACTGGTTATTTTAGCGGGTAATCACGATTCAGTTTCCACGCTTAATGAATCGAAAAATATTCTAGCGCACCTTAATACTCAAGTAATTTCTACCGCCTCTGACGACCTCTCTTCGCAAGTACTTACCCTCACTAATAAAACAGGAGAAGTCGGGGCGATTGTGTGTGCCATTCCTTACCTACGCCCCAGAGACATTATGCACAGCAAGGCGGGGGAATCGGGTCAGCAAAAGCAACAAGCACTAGGGCAAGCCATTGGCCAACACTACCAAGACGTTTTTGCTTTGGCTGAAAAACAGCGTGATGATTTGCATAAAAAAACAGGCGAGTTACTGCCCATTATTGCCACGGGGCACTTAACCGCAATGGGCGTAACTGCCTCAGAATCGGTGCGTGATCTTTACATTGGCAGCTTAGAAGCATTTCCTGCGAAAGACTTTCCAGCAGCTGATTACATTGCACTCGGGCACATTCATCGCCCGCAGCGTGTAGCAAAAAGCGAACACATTCGTTACTGCGGATCGCCTATCCCGTTAAGTTTTGACGAATTAGGAGCTGACCCTAAAACCAGCAAAAAAGAAGTCTTATTGGTCGATTTTAAAGCCGGAAAATTAAACAGTGTAGAACCTCTAACTGTGCCGTTGTTTCAGCCTATGCAAGTGCTTAAAGGCGATCTTAATAGCATAGAAAAACAACTTGTTGAGCTTGAATCGAATAAACAGCATGAAATTGATTCATTGCCTACCTGGCTTTCTATCGAAGTCGATACGCAAGATTATCTCAATGATTTACAGCAACGTGTTCAAACGTTAACCGCTGATATGAACGTCGAAATATTGCAATTAAGACGTGCCCGTAAACAGCAGCAACAACGAATAGAACGAGAAGATAAAGAACTATTGGCTGAATTAACCCCTGAGGATGTATTTGAACGAAGACTCGCCAGTGAAGTATTTGCCAGTGACGAAGAACAAGCCCGCTTAATCCGTCTCAAAAAAACCTTTTCGGGCATTGTGCACGAATTAGAAACGGAGCTGAATGATGAAGATTAATAGCGTACGTTTCAAAAATATTAACTCCTTGCAAGGGGAGTGGAAGATTGACTTTACTCAGCCGCCGTTTGTCGATAACGGCGTATTTGCCATTACTGGTGCGACCGGCGCTGGCAAGACCACCTTGCTTGATGCCATTTGTGTTGCCTTGTACCAACAAACCCCGCGCTTGGGCAGCATCAATAAAAGCAACAACGAGTTAATGACCCGTGGCACCGCCGATTGTTTGGCTGAAGTTGAATTTGAAGTCAAAGGTATTTGCTATCGTGCTTTTTGGAGTCAGCGCCGTTCACGCAATAAAGTAGATGGCAACTTACAAGATTCAGTTGTTGAATTAGTGCAAGTGAGTGACGGTAAAATACTTGCGTCGCAAGTTAAAAAGATGAGTGCTTTGATAGAGTCCATTACCGGTTTGGATTTTGCGCGGTTTACAAAATCGATGATGTTATCGCAAGGGCAATTTGCCGCGTTTTTAAATGCCGCTGCTAACGAACGTGCAGAATTATTAGAGGAACTAACCGGTACCGAAATTTATGGATTGATTTCTGAACGCGTGCATCAAAAATACAGCGATAGCAAACAGACCTTGGCGCAGTTAGTGGCAAGATCTGAAGGGATGGAGTTATTAACCGAAGAACAGGTTGTGGAGTTAAACCAGCAACAAAAAGACTTATTAAAAACAGTACAAACAACCGAAGCTGAATTAAAACAACTGCAAGCATTGCAACAGTGGTTATTGGCCTGTGACAAAAATCAGCAAAATCAAACCCAGCTAAAACAACAGCTATATCAACTGTCACAAGAGCGTGAGGCGCAAGCCAAAAACTTATTATGTTTAAAGCAATCAGAACCTGCAGAAAAACTTCAGCCCAGTTATCAGTTATTGCAGCACGCCAAGTCTTCGTTTGAGCAAGGCAAAGTGCAATTAAATACATTAAATGAAGCCAAAGAAATAAGCGCAGAAGACGTTCTTATTTTGTCGAAAGACGTTGCTGAAAAAGAAACGCATTACAGTTCTGCTAAAAAAGATTTTCAGCAGTTTGAGGAATTATTAAATACCACTATTTTACCGCTAGATCTCGAAATACAGCAGTTAGTAGGTGACTTAAATAAACAGCAGCAAGATTTAGAACTGCTTAAACAGAAACAAATAACTGATCAAAGCAGTATTTCTAAGCTGCAAAACGATGTGAATATTGAGCAAAATAACCTAGCCATTTGCCAATCGTATTTAGCCAATCATCCGCAAGCAGAAAATATAGCGCGCCAGCTTCCTGTTTGGAAAAATCAAATTGCACGCATTGAACCACTGCAAAAAAATGTCCATGAAATTGCTCAATCAATTGCGCAATTGTACAAAGATAAAACGATGGGTGAACAGCAGGGCATTGATTTAAAAAACAGTATTCAGCAAAAAGAAAATCAAAAATCGCAAGTGCAAACTCAGGCAGAGTTGATACAAAAACGTGTTGCCCAGCAGCTATTACCCAGTCCTTGTGGTGAGAAAAATTTAGACGTTAAGCAAACGTTAGTAGAATTTCGTAAACAATATGGCGAGTACTCTCAACAGTTAAAAGACGTTGAGGTTATATTGGATCAAGAGCGCAAGATTATTGACCTAACGCAGCAGCGAAACCAACTGCAACCAGATCAAGAATGTCCATTATGTGGCTCGTTAGATCATCCTAAGGTCGAGTTGTATCAGGCGCTTAATGTGAGTGAAACTCAGCAGCGAAAAATGAATCTTAGTGATTCATTGCAACAGCTAAAAGAACAAGGTGAAAAATTAAAACAAGATTCTTTTGATTATCAGCAAGCGCTTTCTCATGTGCAAAGCCAGCAACAGTTGTTGGTAGCCGAAGAAAAAAACTTAACGTTACTGCAACAACAGCAAGATAAACTAAGCCAACAGATTGAGCGCGAGACGCAGCAGCAAGCGGGCTTAAATGCCGAACTGTCTGAGTTGTTACAAACTTTAAATAATCAGTTATCTGAGTGTGGTTTATCGTTACCCGAAACTAACCAGCTAGCGGATTGGCTTAATTATCAAACTCAAGCTTTTGAAGAATGGAAAATACAAAAAGAGTCTGAGCAAAGATTAATTCAATCTCTGGAGTTGTTGGCTCAAAAGATCAGTCAGGCGCAGCAATATTATGAGCAAGAAGCGTCTAAACTCTCGCAGCTCATGCAATCATATAGCGAACAAGACATTCAGTTAACTAAGCTGCGAGAAAAACGACTTAGGTTATTGCAAGATCCTGATGCTAATCATGCTCGTGTTCAGGCGAAAAATTCACTTGAGCAAAAAGAAATACACGTAAAAAATAGTCAGGCTCAATATCAGCAGGCTGAACAAAAATTACAAAGTACGCTGGCGCAAATAGAACTCACACAAAAACAGTTACTTACTTTTGAAACCGCTTTTGCAGAACAAACTGAGCAATGGCAAAACTTGTTGAACAGCAGCTGCTTTGGTAATGAGGAAGAGTTTCTTGCCGCTTTGCTAGACCCACAACAGCGTGAAGCCTTGTCAGCACTAGAGCAAGATTTAAAAGAACGTACGGCACGATTCACGACCTTGTTAGAGCAGGCAAAGTTAGAAGAACAAGCGCTAAAAGATACTCAGCCAGAATTATCGCTGGAAAAATATTCAGCAAATATTGAAAGCCTTATCGGTGAAAATGTTGCAGAAGATGTTGAAGGTAGCCTTCAAAAAGACATTGAGCGTCTTCAACAAGAACTCAAGCATCATGCTCAAACCCAAGGTGAAGTCAGGCACTTATTAGCCAGTGATCAACAAAGGCGTGAGCAGCAAGCAGAGCTGTTTAAACACATTGATTTGGCAAAACAAGACTATGACGACATCACCTATTTGCACAGTTTAATTGGCTCGCAAAAAGGCGATAAGTTTCGACGCTTTGCCCAGGGCTTAACGCTTGATCATTTAGTGTATTTAGCCAATCGTCAGTTAGATCGTTTGCATGGGCGTTATCTATTACAACGCAAACAAAGTGAAGCGCTTGAACTGCAAGTATTAGACACTTGGCAGGGCGATCATGTGCGCGATACTAAAACTTTGTCGGGAGGAGAAGGCTTCTTAGTGAGTTTGGCTTTGGCTTTAGCGTTATCTGATTTAGTTAGCCATAAAACCAGCATCGAATCGTTATTTCTTGATGAAGGCTTTGGCACCCTCGACAGTGAAACTCTCGATACCGCCTTAGATGCGTTGGATCAGTTAAACGCCTCGGGCAAAATGATTGGTGTGATCAGCCACATCGAAGCGATGAAAGAACGCATACCGGTGCAAATAAAAGTGCAAAAAATGAATGGCTTAGGGGTAAGTCGTTTAGGGGCTGAGTTTAAATTTGATGCTGAATCAGTAGCGAGAAATTAAAAGATACAGACGATAAAATAAAGAAACAGGCAATAAACAAACAGGCAATAAACAAAAAAGGCATAAAAGATGTAAATAAATACACCTTTTATGCCTTGGTTTTGACCCGTGTTAAAATTTATAAAAAAGGGATCAGCTTATAAAATAGGGACAGTATTGGCAATGCTACCTGAGTAAGGTGTACCGTTTACTGTTAAAGTATAAGTCTGAGCTGCTAAGTCTACCTCTAAATTTGCTGTTGTGGTTTGCCCCGATACAACTGTAATAACATGTTCATCTTGGACATCAAACCCAAATGATTCACGGCCTTCTATAGCACCTACTGATACTCTAAATACATATTCCCCACCAGCTAAGGCTCTTTTTTCATACAGCCCAGTGTCTGGGTCAAAGTCCATATGAGGTTGGTTGTAATCATCTTCAACTTGAATTGTGTTCATTATCCAAGCTCTGCGAGGTTGGTTTTGGCTATTAAGTTGTAACGTATTGGCAGCAACTAAAGAATGAATTTCTATGCCGAAGCCTTCGCCCAATAGCTCTTTATCAATAGTGCCTTTAATTTTGGTATTATCACGATCGTTGATGGTTTTCATTATCGGATTTAAAGTGTAAACATCACCTGCTTTAAAGCATTCAACGTTAAAGTCGCTAACTGATTCTTTATCCTTAAAAGCCGGGTGCGCGCTGTGAACACCGGCGTAGGTACCGACAAAGTATTGCGGGTCTGGTACATTGCTTTCGTCTTCTTGTAGCCCAAACTTGCCGCCTACGGGCATGTTGGTAAATTCAAACTTACCTTGGGCATCGGTTTGTACATACATTTCTAAATCATAAGTTGGGAACGCCATGTACATAGGTACAAATGGCACAGCATCACCATTTTCATATTTAACATAACCTTCAAAGGTACAGCCTTCTGCAATATCACTCACTCGTAAAGAGCCTATGGGCAAGTTGGCCCACATGTCTGTTTCGATATCGGCCGAAGGGTCATTTTCAGCGTTACGTTGTGCAGCGCCAACTTGCTCCGATACCTGTTTAGGCAGGGCGCTGGCACAAACCGAACCTTGTGATGTCGCGGTAAAGTCGACGTTAAAAGTATTACCTATCGCAATGTGGCCTGCTTTACAGTCGTAGCCTTCTTTAAGTAATGGTGATGCAGCGAAGATACCATCTCGAACCGCAGGGAAGTAAGTATCAAAATGCGCTTTGTTCACTGCGCCATAGGTTTTGGTACCGAGTTCTCCCACAAGAACGCCGTTTTGCAGCGAGGTGTTTAAGGTGTTCATAGCTGTTATCACGTCATCAGCAATAGCATTGAATCTGCCTTCAAAAGTGCCTGTGTTGTGAGTTGTAAGCCCTTTAATAATTTCATCCGTGCTTTTATCAATGAATAGGTTAGCGATCGCTGCCGCTGTGCTCATAATGACTTCGGTTGAAATATCTGGCATGGGTGGTTGAACAACGCCAGTATGTAAGTTGTTTGCTAGTTGAGTATTACCTTCATCGATACCTTTTTGAATACCAGCGATCAACTTGTTATTAATACCTTCAGCAATCGCACTAACGATTGTGTTCATTACTTCATAGGCTTTCGAATTTGCGTCTTGAGCTTGCTTAATAAATAAATCACCAATACTGTTGCTTGGGTCGATGGCAGCCATGGCATCAAGAGTTCTTAACAACGAATAGAGTACGAGATTCGCTCTTAAACTCGACAGTGCATCTTCATCAACAGCATTTGCTGGTAGGTCGGCAAAAGGGTCACGGGTTAAATCTTCTGTTGTGAGGGCTTTACCAATTCGGTCAGAAAACTGATTAATAATATCGGCTAGCGTATCCAGCGGAATACCTAAACTTACAACCGCAGTAGAAGCAGGGGTTACAACGACATTGTTGTCACCTGCGGGTATTTCAGCTGATAACTGAAGCTGGTAAGGGATGCCAGCATGGTAGCCATAATCTGGCTGTTGGAATGAACCGCGGTTAAGGGTTAGTACTTGAGTATTATTAGCAAGAGGAGCATCTAATTTAAAGGTGAATTTACCTGCGATGTCGGTTTCGGTAACCGGCTCGCCTTCGTCAAATTTGCCGTTGTTGTTAAGGTCTAAAAATACTTTTGCTTCTGCGATGTATGGGTCTACCAATACCCCCGAGACTGAATTTTTATTACTACCAGTATCTCCGCCAGTGTCGCCGCCGCCAGTATTGTCGCCGCCGCCTGTATTTTCACTGGGCGTCGTTGAGTCAGGCGCTTTGTCACCCGAGCCTCCGCTACTGGAGCTACTGCAAGCTGCGAGTTGAATAATGGCTAGTGCTAATATCGCTTTTTTATAGTTAAGTATTGTCATGTCTAACCTCTATCTATATTCCTATCTATTTATATAACGATAGCATAAGAAAGCACTTCATTGAACAAAGTGTGAGCAGGAAACATTAGGTAATTGATTCAGGTCAATTGTCATTTATAGGGGAGGTTGAGTGGCTATTGTCTTGGCTTAAGGCTTGAACGTTATTAATGTTGAATGCTAGTCGAGAATACATTCATAATCACAATGCCAGTAATAATGAATAACATACCGACGATCGCCGCAAGGTCGAGTTTTTGACCAAAAAAGACCAAGCCAATGATTGCGACTAAAACAATCCCAGCACCCGCCCATACTGCATATGCAACACCGACAGGGACAGTTTTAAGCACCAAAGATAAAAAATAAAAGGCCGTGCCGTAACCGACAACAACAATAATGCTGGGAAATGCATTGGTAAATCCATTGGATGACTTAAGAGCTGTGGTGCCAGCAACTTCAGCGATTATAGCGATCGCTAGATACAAATAACTCATTAAACTTCTCTTTTAAAAAAACTAAGCTTTTACAATGCGTATTTAGCTACACATCTATTTATCAGCGCATCTATTTATCAGCGCATCTATTATCATCCATAAAGAGGCCGTAATATATCATAGGATTTTTTTCATTTGGCCTTAAATTATCTAATGTACTTTTTCTAATAATTCTTTTAAAAGAGTGGGTAGTAACCTTCTTAAATATTGAGTAATCATTTGTCCATATTTTTGCCAGACAATGCCAATATAAATGATACCAAGTCCAATAGCCGTTAATACAATTGGAAATAGTACGCTCTCTTTAAAAACGTCATAGGCTAAATGGCCAATATAACCGCAGCTACCAATAGCACCAAAAACAACAAATACTCTTCGTACTAAAACAACACCAACTGCCATCATTAAAAGGTTGATACACAGGTAGATAAATTTCGAAAATTCATCGTTTGAATTTTGAGCCGATAAACCACCCCAAAAAGCAATTACACCAAAAATATAAATCCAAAAGGCATAGTCGGACTTACGTTGAGAACGAATATCCACCCAAAAGGCGAGGCCAATCATTAATAAACCTGAATATAAAGAGACGATTTTTCGTAGTTGCCATGTCATATCGCCACCGGCAATCATTGCCGTGATGTCCATTGTCATATACCAAAGTGTCACGGCGATGGGCATCATCAGGAAAGGGTATTTATATTTCCAAGCAACTGCAGCGCCAATCGCGAGCGTGCCCAGCTCCATATAGAGCCAATTCCATTTTATGTATCGGTGGTAATCTCGATAGACACTTTCATCTGGCCAAAACCCTAGCCACTGTTGTAAACCATAAATGGCCAACGGCGTTAAACAGACAACAAAAGTGGCGCAAATTCCGGCAGGAATAGATAAGCCTTTAGCAGCCAAAGAGTTGGTTATTTTTAAACCGACACCGGCGTAAAGAACTGAAATCGATAAAATGCCTGCACCGCCAAAAATTTCCCAACCCAAATTCATGAACAAGGTCATAGCGCCAATAGCGATCAGCCCGCCCAGATAATAAAGCACATGGGTAAAAGTAAATTTGGGAACATCCTGATCTTGAATACTTAAAAACTTATAAAGAGCCTCAGCTTGCTGAACAGATATAATGTCTTCAGCCGCTGCATCATTTAACTTCTTCTTCGTAATATCCATGAGGGGGCCTTTAAGTTCTCATTCATAGGTATTAAGCCTATTGATTATTAACGCCTAAAACAGGGGGAGAAGTAGCCTTCCCACCCGAAGGGCAATTCTGCCTTTGTTTTTTATGAGTTTCCAATTGTAAACAATCCTATAGCTAAGAATAAAAATACCGAGCTATAGGAATAGAAAAATTTTTTAAGGAAATCACACATTTTGTTTAAAGTCGGATCGTCGAGATTCTTATAGTTATTGCCTAAGATGAACTTCAAGAAAGAAATATTATTCCTCGGTGTGTTATTCGCAAATAACGTGGGACTACCCATTTCTTTATATTTAGCTATATGGTTACTAGCCATATAAGTAAAAAATCTACTAATAACTACAAACCACCAAATTACGATGGAGAACATAACTCCTAAGAATACGAATACCGGCCATGGTGCTGTGTAAGATTCCATATTATTTACCGCCCCGGCTCACCAGCACACAAGCCGGAGAGCTTTTTGTGGTATATTGAGCGCAGCGAAACCACAAAAAGAGCGTAGGCTTGGGCGTCTGCGTGGAGCCGTTTGTTAGATCACAACCCCCATTTTCTGTACTCTATTTTCGCCAAAGCATCATGGGGGCTGCTTCGGATGATAGTTTCGTTAACACCACCCAATCGGTTCCTTTACCAAACGCATCTTTCACATACCAATCCATACGAACAAAAATATCTTGAACGCCGTCTCGATTAAAATCTGCGCGCGCCATCTGAACGTAATACACATCCATATCGTCGACTTCGACATGAATCTGATTGTCATTCTTTTTTTCTATAAACTTAAGGCTAGCGTCATAGGCTGAAAGCGCGCCAGTTCGCCCGTCGAGCGCTTGACCGCCTAGATAGGGGATCGCAGTTGCTGGAAACTGTTTAATTAGCTCATAGTCAAATGACTTAGGCCAAAAGCTTACAGCGTTTTCGGAGCTAAGATAAAATCTTTCTACTACTTCGCAGTCGATTTTTATTGATTGCCAGTAAATATATTCTGGCGCGCTAACTCGGTCCTCACCAAACAAAGCTAATTCAAGGCAATTTGTAACGGTTTTATACCATTAGTTCGTTAAAATTAACTGCAAACTCTTTAGCTAAATATTCAACTGTGTCAGGCTGGGCATCCATTGACGCACGGATTAACTGGGAGGTAAACAACCCACTTTTTGGTTTCCATTTAGCATCATTTTTACTTACGGAAGAAACCCAATTAACTAAAGCTACATACTCCGAACAATCAAGATCATTTGAGTTTTCAGCTATATTTGGACACTCTAAATCTAGCTGCAATAATGGTGTGTTGTCTATAAGCACATCACGAACTCGCTGAGCCTTATGGGTGATTTGACCAATACCAACAAACCCACGCCCTTTTAAGTAAGCAGCTATAACGTCTCCGACCTCAAATCCAAGCATAGCGTCACGAAACCTTGGTGCTTGGCCTGCTGAAATAAAGCCATATTTAATATAGTCACCCCAGTTTCTATGTATGCCTTCACCTACGTTGTAGTAATAAAGGCCATTTTTAAAATCAAAGCCTGATATTTTTTTGTGAAGGTTATCGTGTGGCCTGAAATTATCAGAATAATGACCAGATGAAATATTAGTTAATTGTTTACCGAGTTTCCAAAGTAAGGTTTTTTCTACAAGTAGAGCATCATGTTCGGATAAATTTCTTGCTATAACCCTAATGATTGGCTCTAAACCCTCTTTGAGTATTGCCTTAATACGTTTAGATTTATCTGTATCAGAATCTTCGCTCAAATGAGCGTTCTTTCGAGAGCCTTTACCTTTCCCGTAGTAGAACTCTTCAAAATTTCTTGGGTCAATATAGACGTAAACGTAATAATTATTCATGGCACCTTCGGGGTATAACGCCGCCAGCAGCGGCCGAGTGAAACGAGGTCCAGCGACCGCAGGGAGCGAGGCTGGCTGGCCTTGTTAACTTTTTTATTTGGCATGATTTGCAATAATTGCTTTGCACTTTGACCAGTGATCCTTTTTACCCAAGTCAACCAAACCCTGGACTAATGGCCAATCAGTTTCTCGACCAGACTCTCCAGATGGTAAACCAGCAAGCGCTGAAACATTAGTATTACGGGAAATCTTTTTATCATCGAGCATCGCAGCGATATTTTGAACTTTCATTTTTACCGAGCCTTCTGATCTTTTACCGATACCTGCTATCTTTTTTTCTGACAACAGCGCGCCCTCATAGAGAGCAATATAAGCACATAAAATTACTTCATCTTCTGTATAGGCATTGCGACTCATGATCAGGTCCTTGTGAAAGTTAACGCTGCCAACACCGGAAAATTAGGAGCGCAGCGAGTAATTATTCCGTGTGATTGGCCTTGTTATACGAATATTAGTTAATATATTGCTCGACTTCTTCTTTTTTAAAAGTAGATATATGCTCGTTGCCTGAAGCCGATAAGTTAATGCCACGTGATGCCCAACATAAACACCACTCAAGACCAGCATTCAATTCAGAAAATACAATACTTGATAAATTAGAATGGTGTTCGTTTAATTGTATTCTGTACATTATTACTGTCGCAATAAGAGAATCCGCTAATAAAGAAATATGCTTCCTTTCTGACTCATCGGGGTATTGAAAGATCTTTTCTGACTTTAAAGGAAATGGTCCTAAATAATTTTTGAATTTTGCATGGCGAATTTGGTATTCAATGCAAGCTTTTATACCAATTAGCTTTTTGCCTTCTATGTATTCGGTAATAACACCATCAGCCATATTTGAAATTTTAAAAACATCTGATGTTTTATAGGCACGCTTCATAGGTTCTAGCTTGCCGTTGACTCGCTTGACTGGAGATATACTTTTATTTGTCTTTACTAAATCAATGCACGAATCGTTAAGCATGTGTTCTTCTCGTTGGTCGTATAACATTTTAATCGTGCGCATGCGCGTTTGCACGGAAGTGGCTCACCCACAAAGGTTGTCACTACTTGCACACAAATATTTGATTTTACTTGGGAATTTACGAAATCCATTTCCAAGCTCCATTTATCTTTCCAGAAATACGCGCATGCGCATTTGTATCTATTCAGACGAGATGACGAGGGTCTCGTTATTTAGTGCTCATTTTTATAATGTATTGATTCTGCTATATATTTTTAAATAGAACCAGTGTAAACGCGCATATTTAAATAAAAAGTCGTGCAAACGCGCATAATTATACTCAATAGTTGAAAATCAACTGTATGTATAGGCATGCTTTAAAAATGTGTCATTTACCGTTAAAGGCGCAATTTGATCCTCAATCAGCGGTGTGTTTCTTAATCAGCGATTCACGGCTGTCCTCGACAATTCGCTGTTAATTCTATATGATGCGCCATCTTCAGTGCGTACCTCTTGAGTATGCACCTTATTTTTTATGCACTTCTTGTCTGCACATTCCCTAGGAAAAGCTCTTGATCTCTACCGCAAATATTACAATGCAATTTGGCGCTGAGCCGTTGTTCGAAAACATCTCCGCTAAATTTGGCAATGGCCACCGTTATGGTTTGATTGGCGCCAATGGTTGCGGTAAATCGACGTTCATGAAGATTCTTAGCGGTGAGCTTGCGCCTACTTCTGGCAACGTTTCACTTACGCCTGGTGATAAGTTAGGTACCTTGAGTCAGGATCAGTTTGCCTTTGAAGAATACAGCGTTATTGATGCTGTAATCATGGGTGACAAAGCGTTATGGGAAGTGAAGCAAGAGCGTGATCGTATGTACGCGTTGCCACATATGTCGGAAGACGACGGCATGACGGTGGCGAATCTTGAAGTTGAATTCGCCGAGATGGACGGTTATAGCGCTGAATCTCGCGCCGGTGATATTTTGCTGGAAGCGGGTATTGCTGAAGAGTTCCATTTTGGTTTGATGGCTCAGGTTCCACCGGGTCATAAAGTACGGGTATTGCTGGCGCAGGCGTTGTTCTCTAATCCTGATATTTTGTTATTAGATGAGCCAACCAACAACTTGGATATTTACACCATTAACTGGTTGTCGGATGTATTGAACCAGCGTAAATGCACCATGGTGATTATTTCTCACGATCGTCACTTCTTGAACTCTGTGTGTACGCACATGGCCGACATTGATTATGGCGAGTTGCGTATTTACCCAGGTAACTACGAGTATTATTTAGAAGCTTCTGGCCTTATTCGTGAGCAGTTGCTTGCGGGTAATGAAAAGAAACAAGCTGAAATTGAAGAGCTGCAAGCGTTTGTTAACCGTTTCTCGGCGAATGCTTCTAAGGCGAAATTGGCCAGCTCACGTGCTAAGAAGATGGATAAGATTTCTTTAGATGAAGTTAAATCTTCAAGTCGTGTAACGCCGTCTATTAGCTTTAAGCAAGACAAGCGTTTGCACCGTCAGGCGTTGGTTTTGGAAGATTTGACTCATGGCTATGAAGGCGAAGAGATCTTATTTAAAGATGGCAACCTTATTTTAGAAGGTGGCGCTAAGCTAGCGGTTATCGGTGAAAACGGCGCGGGTAAAACAACTTTCTTACGTTGTTTAGTTGATGATTTAAAAGCTAATGGCGGTACGATTAAATGGTCTGAAAACGCGACCATCGGTTATTGCCCACAAGATAGCACCGAAGATTTCGATTGCGATCTTGATTTGTTCGAGTGGATGTCTCAGTGGCGTACGGCTAAACACGATGACCTAATGGTGCGTGGTTTGTTGGGGCGTTTATTATTTGGCGCGGATGACATCGTTAAGAAAGCTAAGGTATGTTCGGGTGGTGAGAAGAACCGTTTATTGTTTGGTAAGTTAATGATGATGGATCTTAACGTGCTGGTCATGGATGAGCCGACTAACCACTTGGATATGGAAGCGATTGAAGCGTTGAACAATGCGTTGGCTGATTTTGATGGTACTTTGATTTTCGTCAGCCACGATAGAGAGTTCGTTTCGTCTTTGGCAACGCGCATTGTTGAAATTAAAGATCAAAAAGTGATTGATTTCCAAGGGACTTACGATGAGTACTTGGCGAATCAAGAAGCCGCTGACAAGGCTGCTAAAAAAGCCGCTAAGTAGATTTATTATGCTAATTGAAAATACATCGGATATTGTTAAATCCTCGCATTTATTAACTTTAAAAAACGCTGAGCAAGTCGAGGCGCTGGAGTTAATCAATAGCCAAATTTTGGTTTTGGCTAAAAATGCGTTGAGTCTTTATAAAGATATAGCATCGATCGAAGATCCATTAGCTAATGGTTTGTTGCATACAGCAAGTTTGGAAGAGGCGGGGCTATTGAAGCAGGAAGACGGGCGTTTTATGCAAATGCATCGTTCAGGCTTAATTGGTTTGTTTGATGACAAAGTAATTTTGTTAACACCAAACGATATTCAATTATTTCCTAACCGAAATAGTGCGCTACGTAACCAAGATGAAATTGTTTTATTTCATCTTGGTTAGTTGTTTTGTTTACTAACTGGATATTTTGTTTACTGATTATTCTTCAAGCGGAATAATTCGTACTAAAATACCCAGCAATGGATGGTCTATGTAGTGCAGTTCATTACTGCGCATTCTTCTGCTTTGTTCAATTTTAGCTGCGCGTAATGGCACGCTATCAAATGCGGTTACCGGAGAGCTGTACCTACTGGGCACAATATGTTGATTGCCTGTAGCGTGATTAGGACGAACCTTCATGGTTTGTTCAGTTTCACTATTCGTCTCGATGCTTTGCCAGTGCTGTACGGTTAAGTCTGTAATCAAATGAAGAAAGCGGCTGCGATAAAAATACATGCTGCCTGATACTTCTATTTCAATTAGAGGTGTGTGGTGTTTAATCGCATTATTGAAGTTTAATGCCGTTTTTAAGTCGATTTCGATCAAATTTTCTTCTAGTAATGCATCTGCTTTTTCTGGAATAGGCTGTCGCCATTTTTTACTCCAAACAATCTTTAAATCTTTGTTCTTTTCAAATTTATCAGCCTTATCTTCAAATGCCATGCCCAGTGTTGCGAATGGAGTATCGAGTATTGGCTGTGCGGTGGTATTCCACCAACTCACCCACTGCCATGGATTCTTGGGCTTGTTATTATCCATTTCCATGAGAGTAGAGGAAGAATCGACTAATATTTCAGGCCAGCTTTCTTTTGCTATTTTTTGGCTGTCTTGATAGCTAATCAGTGCCAATTCTATTTCATACCAGCGTGGTGCTTCGGCAGCGATAGCAGATTGGGATAATATTCCTATCAAGCTGGCTAATGCTAATATTGGCCAACGGAAAAAATGTGAGCGTTGCATTAGGCGTTCGGGTCCTTTTGGAGGTCGATAAGTAGGCGTTCGATAACGGCAATTCTTTGGTCGATAGTTGCCATATTTTCACTAAATTTAAGTGTTTGGCCGCCTTCTAACTTGTAAGTTGCAGGGCGTGTTTGAACAATTTGAATTAAACGAAACGGATCTATGTTGGTTTCGCGGGCAAATTCAATGCGCCCAGATTCGGGCCCCGCATCGAGTTTTTGAATGCCCAAGGGGGTCAATAATAATTTAACCGATGTGACTTTAAATAGGTTTTTCACTTGTTCGGGCAATAAACCAAAACGGTCGATCATTTCGACTTGCAGTTCTTTGAGTTCATTATCATTTTTGGCATTTGAAATACGTTTATACAGGGTTAAGCGACTATTAACGTCGGGTAAATAATCGTCTGGAATTAACGCCGGTGCTTGAAGGTTAACTTCAGCGCCGTGTAATAACGGAATTTCGGCATTGGGGTTTTTGCCCGACTGTATCGATTTAACTGCTTGTTCTAGCATTTCCATATATAAACTAAAACCGATGCCTTGAATGTGACCACTTTGTTCTTCGCCCAACAATTCACCCGCGCCGCGAATTTCTAAGTCGTGGGAAGCCAGCATAAAGCCTGCGCCTAAATCTTGTGAGCTTTGTATAGCATCTAAGCGTTTTTCGGCATCTTTACTCAACTTCTTACCATCGGGCGTTAATAAATAAGCATAGGCTTGGTGATGAGAGCGGCCTACGCGGCCACGCAGTTGGTGAAGCTGAGCGAGGCCAAATTTATCGGCGCGATCGATAATCATAGTATTAGCAGAAGGAATATCAATACCCGTTTCAATAATGGTTGTGCTCACTAATACGTTGAAACGTTTGTGGTAAAAATCTTTCATGACCGATTCAAGTTCACGCTCGGTCATTTGACCGTGAGCAATGCCAACACGGGCCTCGGGTACCAATTCACTAATTTCACGGGCTGCTTTTTCAATACTTTTCACTTCGTTGTGTAGATAATACACTTGTCCGCCACGCAGCAGTTCACGTAATAATGCTTCTTTTACTGTAGGTTTGTCGTATTGGCGCACAAACGTTTTTACCGACAAGCGTTTTGAGGGTGGGGTGGCGATAATCGATAAATCACGCACACTGGCCATGGCCATGTTTAACGTTCGTGGAATGGGAGTTGCAGTAAGGGTAAGAATATCAACTTCAGAACGTAGGGCTTTGATGCGTTCTTTTTGCTGCACACCAAAGCGGTGTTCTTCGTCGATCATTAATAAACCCAGTTCGTGAAAGACAATGTCTTTTTGTAAGAGCTTGTGAGTACCAATGACAATGTCGGCTTTACCGTCACGCATTTTGTCTAAAGCGGCTTGGGTTTCTTTGGCTGATTTAAAACGCGATAGCACTTCTACTTGCACCGGCCAGTCGGCAAAGCGGTCTTTAAAGTTTTCATAATGCTGTTGCGCAAGCAAGGTCGTGGGTACCAAAATTGCGACTTGTTTACCACTTTGTACGGCTATAAAGGCAGCGCGCATGGCCACTTCAGTTTTACCAAAACCTACATCGCCACAAACCAAACGATCCATGGGTTTGCGGCTCGTCATGTCGGCAATTACGGCTTCAATAGCGGTTTGTTGATCGGGGGTTTCTTCAAATGGAAAAGCGGCTGAGAAACGTTGGTAATCAATGTCTGGTTTTTCAAATTTAAAGCCAACACGGGCTTCGCGGCGCGCGTAAATATCCAGCAGTTCAGCTGCTGTGTCACGGATTTTTTCTTGCGCTTTGCGTTTAGCCGTTGCCCATTTCTCGGTTCCCAGCTTGTTGAGTGCTGGGCCACCTTCACTATCACCGCCGTAACGAGAGATAAGGTGTAACGATGATACCGGTACGTACAGTTTTGATTCACCAGCGTACTCTAGCATTAAAAATTCGTTAATTTGGTTGTCGATTTCTAACGTTTTTAAGCCTAGGTAACGGCCAATACCATGATCAAGGTGCACTACTGGGCTGCCTTCTTTTAGCTCAGTAAGATCACGGATGATGTTTTCTGCTTGGCTTTTGCTTTTGGTGCGACGACGGCGCTGCATAATGCGTTGACCGAATAGCTGATTTTCACTGATGATAATCAACTCGTCATTGCCACTCTCAGCGGCTATCACTAAACCCTTGTCGAGTGGTGCGATGGTAATCGCGGTTGGGTGAGTGTCGGCTAAAAATTCTGACCAGCCGCTGAGTTCTTTCGGCCTTATGTTTATGCGATTAAGCAGCTCTCTTACGGCTTCGCGGCGACCAGCAGATTCGGTACAAAATAGAACTCGGGTATGGTCGTTTTTTTTTGCTAAAAATGCTTTTAATAACGATAGAGGCTCTTCAGCTTGAGCATTGATGCTGATGTCGCCAATATCGGCAGTTGAGAAGTGGACACTTCCTGAGCGCTCTGGGGCATTTTCGCTGTACCACTGAATTCGTGGAAACTGATTAAACGCAGAGAACAGTTCTTCTGGGTTAATGAATAGATGCTGCGGTGCCACTAATGGTCGACGAATGTCATGACGTCGGTCTTCATAGCGTATTTGCACGTCGTCGCGAAAGTGCTTGGCTGCGGTTTCAATGTCGCCATCATGAATGATGAGGCAGTTGTCGGGTAAAAAATCGAATAAATTACTCAACTGACCAAAAAACAGTGGTAAATAATATTCGATGCCTGCAGGGGCAATGCCTTGGCTTACATCGGTATACAGCGATGATAGCTTGGGATCGGTGTCAAAAAACTCATACCAGTTTTGGCGGAAGTTACGCTGGCCTTCTTTGTGCAGCGGATATTCATTGGCAGGCAAAACACGTATTTGCTCGATTTTATCAGCGGTGCGCTGAGTTTCAGGGTCGAAGGTGCGCAGTGTTTCAACTTCGTCATCAAACAGCTCGATACGAAACGGTTGGCTTTCGCCCATCGGGAAAATATCAAAAATTGCGCCGCGTAAGGCAAATTCACCGTGTTCGTAAACGTTGTCGACACAGCTGTAACCGGCACTTTCTAGTTGTTTGCGTAATGTTTCGACATTGAGCGTTTGCCCCATATCGATGATGAGACTGTTAGCCTGCAAGAATTCTTTGGGTGCGGTTTTGTGCAATAACGTACTGATTGGAACAATTAATAAACCGCGTTCAATGAGCGGCAACTGTGAAAAAGTATATAGGCGCTGAGAAATAATGTCTTGGTGAGGCGAAAAGGTGTCGTAGGGCAGTATTTCCCAGTCTGGCAGATGCAGTACAGGCAGGCCTTCGGCAAAAAAAGCCATTTCTTCTTCGAGACGCTGCGCGGTAACCGTGTCTTTGGTAATGACTAACGTTAAACCTGGGTGCTGTTGGGCAGCATTAGCAATGGCCAGAGCTTGGTTGCTATTATTGAGTTCTCCCCAAAAACGGCGATCTCCCGCTTTGGAAGGTAAAGAGGGTTGGAGAGGACTTGAAATAGACTGCTTGGACATTGAACGGCCTTATAAGGTCTGTTTATTTAACGTAAGTGTTTAGCGATTACTTTATTAGAAAATAAAAAGGCGCTTAGTGTAGCGGATGTCAGCCTTGTTACAAAGGGTCGGCAAGAAGTTACTGGGCTGAACGACCGCCAGATCAAAAAACGATCTGTAAAATTTAATGATTGAATGGGATTGAATGGGATTGAATGGGATTGAATGGGATTGAATGGGATTGAACGAGATTGAGCGGGATTTGATTTTTTGAATCATCATCTAAGAGATTGAATTGTCAAAACTGCACAAAGCAGGCATAATTTGCGCCCTAATTTTGATGGTGAGGGTGGGGCGTTTTGCCCTCGCCAAAATGTATTAATAAAACGGAAGGTAGACCCATGAGTCAAGACTTGACTGATATTTGTATGGTGGATTGGACTGATCGTGAATCCGCTGCAGAAGCCATGATCCCTATGATTGGCGCTTTGTATCGTAAAAAGAACATTGTTACTTCTGTTTATGGTCGCCCAATTATTAATCGTTCTGTGATTGATTTATTAAAAGCTCATCGTTTTGTTCGCCACATGGAAAATCAAGAGCTGTCTGTTCTTGATACGCATCCTATTGTTACTGCGATGATGAATATGGATCTAGATCGTGCTCATATTGATGTCGGTAAGTTGGCGGTTAAATTCCGTAACGAAGCCAATGGCCGTGATTTAGAGACTTTTTTGAACGATGAATTAAGTGATGTTATCGGTCAAAGCAGCAATGCAACTAAAGAAAATCGTGACGTTGTGTTGTACGGTTTTGGTCGTATTGGTCGTTTGTTGGCGCGCATCATGATTGAAAAATCAGGTGGTGGTAACGGTTTGCGTTTGCGTGCAATTGTTGTGCGTAAAGGTAAAGGCAAAGATCTTGAGAAGCGTGCAAGTTTATTGCGTCGTGATTCTATTCATGGCTCTTTCCGCGGTACTTTGTCTATCGACGAAGAGAAAAACGCTATCATTGCTAACGGTAATTACATTCAGGTTATTTACTCTGATGCACCAGAAAATGTTGATTACACTCAGTACGGTATCAATAATGCGCTGGTAATCGACAATACCGGTATTTGGCGTGATCAGACAGGTCTTGAGCGTCATTTGCAAGCAAAAGGTGCCGCTCGTGTATTATTGACGGCTCCTGGTAAAGGCGACATTAAAAACGTTGTTTACGGCATTAACGACAATGTGATTGAAAAAACCGATACGGTTCTTTCAGCGGCGTCTTGTACCACCAACGCAATTACACCTGTTTTGAAAGTTATTAACGACGAGTATGGAATCATCAACGGTCACGTTGAAACAATTCACTCATACACCAACGATCAGAACTTGATTGATAATTATCATTCGGGTGACCGTCGTGGTCGTGCTGCAGCATTGAACATGGTAATTACTGAAACCGGTGCAGCTTCTGCAGTGGCTAAAGCATTGCCAGAAATGGCGGGTCTGTTAACCGGTAATGCGATTCGTGTACCAACGCCTAACGTGTCTATGGCGATTCTTTCGTTAAATTTGAAGAAAGACGTGACCACCGAAGGTGTTAACGATTACCTGCGTGAAATGTCTTTGCATTCTGAAGTTCAGAAACAAATCGATTGGGTTAACTCACCAGAAGTCGTATCAACGGATTTCGTCGGTAACTCTCATGCCGGTATTGTGGATGCGCAAGCAACCATTACTTCTGGCAACCGTGTTAACTTATACGTTTGGTATGATAACGAGTTTGGTTATAGCCGCCAGGTTGTGCGTATTGCTCAGCAGATGTGTGGTGTTTTCTACCCAACGTATCCTGCGGTAAAATAATTACTGACCTGTACTTTGGTCTTTAATAATTAAAAAAAGAAGCCGTTGCTTACCGCAACGGCTTTTTTTGTTTAAGCTTTGTACATTGTGGCGCTAGTTCTAACGTAATTGACATTATTCAAGATTTTGTCAGCTTTTAGGTGGATAAATAGAGGTGTCATCTTTATACTTAGCGCGAATTTTTAACTAAATATAATAGGCTTGGTATTTATATCGGAATAAATAATTATTGTTAGCTGTTTTGCTTATGGCTCAAACAACTAATAATAGGTTTTACGAGATGAAATCGAAGGCATATAACTGTGGTTAGGCAAGGCGTATGATCAAAATTAAACAAGGTCTCGACTTACCAATCGCTGGTACTCCTGAGCAGCAAATTAGTCAAGGCAATGGCGTAACAGAAGTTGCGGTTGTGGGTCCTGACTATGTTGGTATGAAGCCAACAATGGTTGTGAAAGAAGGCGATCGAGTCAAAAAAGGTCAGGTACTGTTTACTGACAAGAAAACGGCTGGTGTTCAGTATACTGCTCCTGCGAGTGGTGTGGTGAAAGCAATCAACCGTGGTGACCGACGTGTATTTCTTTCTGTGGTAGTAGCAGTGGAAGGTAGTGAGGAAATTACTTTTCAAAGTTATCCAGTAGATCAGCTGAATACAATTAGCCGTGAAGATGTGCAGGCTAATTTAGTGGCTTCTGGTTTATGGACAGCGTTAAGAACGCGCCCTTATTCTAAAGCTCCTGCATTAGATACTGTGCCCGCGTCTATTTTTGTGACAGCAATGGATACTCATCCGTTAGCGGCAGATCCAGCGCTTGTAATCGCTGAGCAGACAGAGGCTTTTAAATCGGGCTTGCAGGTTTTGAAGCGTTTAACTGAGGGCAAGTTATATGTGTGTAAAGCCCCAGGTAGCAACATTCCAGCAGCCGGTATCGAAACAGTAGAAGAATTCGTTGGGCCTCATCCAGCAGGTTTAGCGGGAACTCATATACATTCGCTAGATCCCGCCGGTGCCAGTAAAACGGTTTGGAGCATTGGCTATCAAGACGTTATTGCTATTGGTCAGTTGTTTACAACCGGTCAGTTAAACGTTGATCGTGTTATTTCCCTCGCTGGTCCTCAGGTTGTTAAACCACGTTTGGTTCGCACAGTTGTGGGTGCCAATTTAGCAGAGCTAACGGCAGGTGAATTAGCCGCTGGTGAAAATCGTATTATTTCAGGTTCTGTTTTTGGTGGTCGTACAGCCGCTGAAGGCCTAGGCTTTTTAGGACGTTTTCATAATCAGATTTCGGTATTAGAAGAAGGTCGAGATCGACCTATGCTTCATTACTTGCGTCCCGGTTTTGAGCGTTTCTCTGTATTGCCTATTTATGTTTCTCGTTTCCTTAATAAAACGTTTAATTTTACCACCTCTACCAATGGCAGTGAGCGCGCAATGGTTCCAGTAGGAACTTATGAGCGTGTTATGCCTTTGGACATCTTACCGACACAGTTATTGCGTGCATTAATTGTTGAAGATATGGAAGTGGCGGTTAATTTAGGCGCTTTAGAGTTAGACGAAGAAGATCTGGCTTTATGTTCTTATACTTGCCCCGGTAAATATGAGTTCGGCCCAATCTTGCGCACTAACTTAACTCGCATCGAACAGGAGGGCTGATAATGGGTCTACGTTCACTATTTGATAGCGCAGCCCCTCACTTCGAGAAGGGTGGCCGCTTTGAAAAAATGTATCCGTTGTATGAAGCAATTGATACGGGGTTGTATTCTCCACCGAATGTAACCAACAATACTGCTCACGTTCGTGACGGTATCGATTTAAAACGTATCATGATTACTGTTTGGGTATGTACTTTCCCAGCGATGTTTTTTGGTATGTATAACATCGGTTTGCAAGCTAACTTAGCAATTGCTGGCGATGCAACGTTAATAGAAGGCTGGCGTGAAATCCTGATTCAATTATTAGGTGGTTCAGGTCATGATGCTGGCAGTATCTGGGATAACTTTGTCTTTGGTGCTGCTTATTTTTTACCGGTTTATGCGGTTGTCTTTATTGTTGGTGGTTTTTGGGAAGTGTTGTTCGCAACGGTTCGTGGCCACGAAGTTAATGAAGGTTTCTTCGTAACCTCGGTGTTGTTTGCTTTGATTCTTCCACCTTCTATTCCTTTATGGCAAGTTGCTTTGGGTATCACCTTTGGTGTGGTTGTCGGTAAAGAGATCTTTGGCGGTACCGGTAAAAACTTCTTAAACCCAGCTCTGACAGGCCGTGCTTTCTTGTTCTTCGCTTATCCTGCTCAGTTATCAGGTAACTCAGTTTGGACTGCTGCAGATGGTGTTACCGCTGCGACGCCTTTGAGCCTAGCGAATGAAGGTGGTGTAGACGCGATTTTAGAATCGGGTTTAACCTGGATGAACGCATTTTTTGGCACTATTCAAGGATCGATGGGTGAAACTTCCACGCTGGCTATTTTAATCGGTGGAGCAGTTCTACTGACTATGCGCATTGCGTCTTGGCGTATTGTTGCTGGTGTAATGATTGGCATGGTAGCAACGTCTTCTATGTTTAATGCTATAGGTTCAGATACCAACCCAATGTTTGCCGTCGACTGGACTTGGCATTTGGTTATGGGTGGTTTTGCTTTTGGTATGATCTTTATGGCAACCGATCCCGTATCAGCTTCTATGACGCACATGGGTAAGTACTTTTTTGGTGCCTTAATTGGTTTCATGGTGGTGATGATTCGTGTGATCAACCCAGCATTCCCAGAAGGTATGATGTTGGCAATCTTGTTTGCTAATCTATTCTCACCGCTAATCGACCATTTCGTCGTGCAGTCGAACATTAAACGGAGAGTGGCACGTGGCTAGTAATAACGATTCTATTCAAAAAACATTATTGGTTGCCATTTTATTGTGTTTGGTTTGTTCCATTATTGTTGCAGGTGCAGCGGTTTCATTGAAACCGATGCAAATTGCTAACAAGCAATTGGATAAAAACAAAAACATTCTGGCAGCTGCTGGTCTTCTTGTTGAAGGCGAGTCGATTGAAGAACAATTCAAGCAAATCACAACGCGTATTGTGAATTTGGAAACTAATACTTATGCAACTGACGCAGAGTTAGCAGAGATTAAAGCAGCGGGTTACGACCCAAAAGCGTTTGATCAGCGTAAGTCTTCTAAAGATCCAGAGTTTTCAGATAAGTTAGATGCCAGCAAAGATATTGCTAGCATTAAACGTCTAGAAAAGTTTGCTGCTATTTACACGGTTGAGCAAGAAGGCGCAGTTGAAACGATGATTTTGCCTGTGCATGGTTATGGTCTTTGGTCTACTTTATATGGCTTCTTAGCACTGGAAGGTGATTTAGAAACTGTTGTTGGTTTGGGCTTTTACTCTCATGCTGAAACACCGGGCTTAGGTGGCGAGGTGGATAATCCATCTTGGAAAGCACAATGGGTTGGTAAGAAGCTGCATGATGCCAATGGTGATCTTGCCATTCGTGTGATCAAAGGTAAGGCTGATGCCAATAGCCTTCACGATGTCGATGGTCTTTCGGGTGCAACCTTAACGGGTCGCGGCGTATCTAACTTAGTTAATTTTTGGTTGGGTGAAAATGCTTTCGGTCCTTTCTTATCTGTTGCTAAAGCTGGGGGTGTTTAATGTCTCTTAAATCCATCATATCTGAACCGATTTTTGCGCAAAACCCGATTGCCGTTCAAATTCTGGGTGTGTGTTCTGCTTTGGCAGTAACTACAAGCCTGCAAGTAACCTTAGTAATGTGTTTAGCACTTACTGCGGTTACTGCATTTTCAAACGTCGGTATTGCGTTAATTCGTAATCATATTCCTAATAACATTCGTATTATTGTACAAATGATTATTATTGCGTCTCTGGTAATTGTTGTTGACCAAGTCTTGAAAGCTTATGCCTATGAAATATCAAAGCAGTTGTCGGTATTCGTTGGTTTGATTATTACTAACTGTATCGTTATGGGCCGTGCAGAAGCCTATGCGATGAAGAACGGTCCGGTGATGAGTTTCTTCGACGGCATTGGTAATGGCCTTGGTTATTCAGTGGTTCTAATCGTTGTTGCTACTGTGCGAGAGTTGTTTGGTGCCGGTAACTTGTTTGGTTTTGAAATTTTGCCTCTCATCACTAATGGTGGTTGGTATCAGTCAAACGGCTTATTGCTATTACCACCGAGCGCATTTTTCATTATCGGCTTTTTCATCTGGGCTTTACGTAGCTGGAAGACAGAGCAGGTTGAACAAGCAGATTTTAAAATCTTGCCAAATACAGTTAATTCGGAGCAGCACTAATGGAACATTATATTAGTTTGTTCATTAAAGCTGTGTTCGTTGAGAACATGGCATTGGCCTTCTTCTTGGGTATGTGTACCTTTTTAGCAATTTCTAAAAAGATCCAGACGTCCTTTGGTTTAGGCATCGCGGTAATCGTTGTATTAGCGATTACTGTGCCAATCAATAACCTCATCTATACCTATGTGCTTAAAGAGGGTGCTTGGGCTTGGATGGGTGAAGAATATGCTTCTGTTGATTTGAGCTTTTTGGGTCTTTTGACCTACATTGGTGTGATTGCTGCCATGGTTCAAATCCTAGAAATGTTCTTAGATAAATTCGTTCCTGCTTTGTACAACGCTTTGGGTGTATTCCTACCTTTGATCACAGTGAACTGTGCGATTATGGGTGCGTCTTTGTTCATGGTAGAGCGTGACTATAACTTTGCTGAATCCACCGTTTACGGTATTGGTGCAGGTGTAGGTTGGGCATTAGCGATTACTGCTTTAGCGGGTATTCGTGAAAAAATGAAATACAGCGACGTTCCAGCAGGGCTTCAAGGCTTGGGCATTACCTTCTTTACCGTTGGTTTGATGTCTCTTGGCTTTATGTCGTTCTCTGGCGTTTCACTATAAGGAGTAGGTACATTGGAAAATGAGATCATTCTCGGCGTAGTGATGTTTACTGTCATAGTACTTTCTTTGGTGGCAGTCATCTTAAGCGCCCGAGCTAAATTAGTTAGCTCAGGTAATGTAAAAATCGAAATCAACGGTGAAAAAACGGTTGAAACTGAAGCCGGTGGCAAGCTGTTGCAAACCTTGGCGGCCAATGAAGTATTCTTATCGTCTGCCTGTGGTGGCGGTGGTACTTGTGCTCAGTGTAAGTGTATCGTGACGGAAGGCGGTGGTTCTATGCTGCCAACGGAAGAATCTCACTTCACTAAAGGCGAAGCTCGTGAAGGCTGGCGTTTGTCTTGCCAGGTTCCTGTTAAACAGGACATGGTAGTTGAAGTTCCAGAAGAAGTATTTGGTGTTAAAAAGTGGGAGACTACGGTTGTTTCTAACCCAAATGTGGCGACTTTTATTAAAGAGTTAACGCTTAAACTTCCTGAAGGCGAGAACGTAGATTTCCGCGCAGGTGGTTACGTTCAGCTTGAGTGTCCTCCTTTTGAAATTAAATTCTCTGACTTTGATATTGAAGAAGAATATCGCGGTGATTGGGAACACTTTAAGTTCTTTGATATGAAAACGGTCTGCACCGAAGAAACAATTCGTGCTTACTCAATGGCTAACTACCCAGAAGAACGTGGTTTGGTGAAGTTCAATATTCGTATTGCAACACCACCACCAGGAACAACTGGTATTAACCCAGGTATCATGTCGACGTATGTGTTTAACATGAAGCCAGGCGACAAAGTGACTGTTTACGGTCCATTCGGTGAGTTCTTTGCGAAAGAAACGGATGCCGAGATGATCTTTGTTGGTGGTGGTGCCGGAATGGCACCAATGCGTTCACACATCTTTGATCAGCTTAAGCGTTTGAAAACTGATCGTAAGATAAGCTTCTGGTACGGTGCTCGTTCTTTAAAAGAGCTGTTCTACAAAGAAGATTATGACGGTCTTGCGGCTGAATTCCCGAATTTTGAATGGCACGTGGCGATGTCTGATCCACAGCCAGAAGATAATTGGGAAGGTTTAACCGGTTTTATTCACAATGTGTTGTTGGAAGAATATTTGAAAGATCATCCAGCACCAGAAGATTGTGAGTTTTACATGTGTGGGCCACCTATCATGAACCAATCTGTGATCACGATGCTTGAAGCGATGGGTGTTGAGCCCGAGAACATCATGCTAGATGACTTTGGTTAATAACCAACACAGTTTGCTTGTTAAGATAAGCAGTTTTAAAAACCGTATTAGGGCAACCTAGTACGGTTTTTTTGTTTTAATGTGTACTTGATTTATGTGCACTTGATTCATGTGCATTTAAACAGATGATTTATTTTAAAATCTTATAATGGCCTTGTTCAAACTGTCTAAAATATTCTTGATAACGACCATTCTGCTTAATGATGCTGAGTTGTTGATTAAAACGTTTAACTAAATCTTTGCTTTTTGCTGAGCTTCTTGGAAACATGACATAGCTGGAGTTCAGTAGAAAAGGCTTAGCATGGTAACTGATCTTTTTTTGTTGCTGTGGCGATAAGTGTTCTCGTAAAGCGCTAAGTCCAACATTCACCTCTAGCGGTAAAATGTCGATGCGACCATGCAGCAACATTTTTAAGTTTTGTTCTAAGTTAGTTACTCTGCTGAGTGTTAACTCACCTTTAGCAATTGCTGCGTCCATTTCTGGACCATAGCTATAAGCGTAGCCTCCGCCAATGCGGTAATCTTTTAAATCCAGTACTGTTTGCCAATCAAATGCTTGTGCTTGGCGATGAAAAAACACAAATTGTTCATTGAGTACGGCATCACTAAAAATAAAATCTTGTTCTCTATCATCTTGGTGCATCCAGACAGCCGTCGCCGCATATTCACCGTTAGCAGTATTGTTGTATGCGCGGGTCCACGGTAAAAACTCTACCTTTGCCTCAATACCAATATCGTGAAAAATATCAGTGATGATGTGTGTTGCGACACCTTTCATTTTTTGTTCTTGTGAAATGTAAGGTGGCCAGTCACCAACAGCAATGCTAATGGTTTCTTTATTTTGTTTATTATCAGCCTGCTTATCTTCAGCTAGTGAATCAGGGACAAACGCAGTGAGTAAAAACAGCAAAAACAAACAAGCAGGATTGAAGTGTTTTATGTTAACGACTGAATTAATCTCATTCCGTGGGAGAGATTTCATTGTTAATACCTTAATTTAAAAATGGAGAGTTAAAAGTGCATTAGTTAAAAGTGCATGAGTAAAAAAATGATTGATTTAGTCTAGGCAAGAAAAAACGAGTTAGTAATGTGCGTCGAGTGCATAAAATTACTACTCCTCGATGCTCTCGGTTTGTAAAAGGGCCTTGTAAATGCCGTGTTTTATCAATATTTTTTTCATGTCGCCCGAGTTTTTCAGTTGTTGCAGTCCGTGGTTAAAGTCTTTGATTATTTCTTTAGCGTTGTCGGTTTTTAATGAAATTACAAGGTGTTGAGCTTTGAACTCTAATTCGGGTTCTATCCATTCTATGATATTGCTACATTCTGGAAATTGCTTCGTTAGAATGTATTGGGCAGACAATTTGTCGATGATAATTAAATCAACTCTGCGCTTACACAACATTTGTATATTGCGTGCATCGTTGCTGACAAAATATTTTTGAAATTTAGCTTCATCAAAACCACGTGGATTAGCGTAACCAGTCACTGTACCGACGCTTAGATGGTTTATGTCTGCATAATCAGAGAATTTTATATCATCCATTTTGTGTTTGTACAAACCGATAATGTTGTCGAACAAGGGTTGTGAAAATATAAAAAAAGATTCTCTTTGTTTTGTATGCCACGGGGGAAACATGCCGTCGTATTCAATGCCTTTTTGAGCAAAGAATTCACTTCGAGCCCAAGTGTAGAAATCTATTTGAACAGTGTATCCAACATTAAAAAATGCAGTTCTGATTATCTCAGAAACAGGACCTTGGTTTTTTAAGGTTTTGCTATAATAAGGTGGGTATTCTGCTGAGGTGAGTTTTACCGATTTTAGGGTGTAGGCATCGGCCATTAATGTGCTTGGATAGATCAATATGAAAAAAATAATATAAGCTATTTTCAAAATACTGCTCCTGTTGTCTGGCCAATCATTAAGAATGAGTTATCAAGATGGAGCCATCAAAAGAAGCCAGCAAGAGTGGCTGTTTGAAATACATAACAATACTCGATAACGTGTGTTTTATGTAGATGTTAAAAGTGTAGTAGTAAATGGAGTTTTCCAACTAATTCAATTCAATTCAATTCAATTCAATAGTGCTGCTTTATCTAATGCTTACTAAAGCGATTTCTGTATTCTGTGGGTGTAATCCCTGTTTTCTTTTTGAATAAGCGTCTAAAAGAACTGGCGTCTTCATAGCCTATTTTGTTCATGATGGTTTCAACATTAAAATCACTCTCTTCCAGCATTTTACGGGCACGTTCAATTCGTACTGATTGTAAATAAGTATTGGGTGGTAGCCCCAAAGCATTATTAAAACGTCTTATGAGGGTGCGTTGTGACACATTATATTGTACCGCTAACGCCTCAATGCTTAACGCGGCGGTACAATCTTGTTCAATGCGCTGTTGAATGGCATTAACTAAGGCATCTTGATGGGGTTTGGCAATGCGCATCAGAGAATAAGAAAGTTGACTGTCACGCCGATAGTCAATCACAAAGGCTTTTGCGGTTTGCATAGCCGTTTCAAAATCAACATTGCGTTCTATGATGTGCAGCCCTAAATCAAACCAAGCAATACCACCACCGGCACAAAATATGTTGTCGTCGCGGGTAATGAGTTGATCAGCTTTGAGTGTAATGCAGGGGTAGCGTTGCTGAAATTCACGAGCAAACCCCCAGTGGGTTGTTGCTGTTTTGCCTTTAAGAATACCGGCTTCAGCTAATAAAAAATTCCCGGTGCAGTTGCCGGCAATGGTCCAACCGGCTTGTTGCGCCTTTACCAGTAAAGCAATTAATTGAGGGTTGTTGTCTAAAGTTTGTTCAATAGGCCCGCCAATGGTGGGTACGATTAAAATGTTTGCGCCTGTGCTATTTGCACTGCTGTTAGTTAAAGCAGGCTCAGTTAACTGATGCTCAATGTCGGCAAAACTGCAGTGCGCAGCAAGCTGCAAATTATTTATACAGCGGATGTTATTTTTTTTATAACTAGCAAGTTGTACGTTAAAAGCGATGGATGTGTCTTGTTGCTGAATGCGGTTCCAGGTAACCCCAGCCAAGGCAAATAGATCTATAACACCGGTTATGGCTGAAGCCAGCGCTTGATCAAACCCTAATACGTAAATATTTATCATATCTGTCACTATTGGCTCTAAATGTGTCTATATTGACAATTCAAAGCGAAGTAAGCAAGTCGGATACTGGATGGATATTAAATAGTGAGGTGAAAACCATGTCCAAGTTAATCAATAGCAAAGACTTAGATTTCTTACTGTACGACGTATTTAAGACAGAACAGTTAACTGAGCTGCCTCTTTACCAAGATCACGACAGAGCGACTTTTGACGGCGTTATTACCACGGCCGGCAAAATTGCTACGGATTACTTTTTACCACACAACGCCAAAGCCGATTCTAATGAGCCGCAGTTTGACGGCCAATCGGTAACGACCATTCCTGAAGTAAAAGAAGCTTGGTCGCATTATGCTCAGTCTGGCCTGTTAGCCGCTCGTCATAGTTATGAAGACGGTGGCATGCAGTTACCAGCGATCATTAACACAGCTTGTGTGAGCTATTTTATGTCGGCTAACCCTTCAACAGCAGGGTATCCATTTTTAACCAGTGCCGCGGCAAACTTAATTAACGCGTTTGCTGCTGATGAACATAAAAAGAAATATTTAGCCCCTATGTTTGACGGTCGTTTCTCGGGAACTATGGCGTTGACTGAGCCAGACGTAGGTTCATCTTTAGGAGATCTAACCACTAAAGCAACTCCTCAAGAAGACGGCAGTTACCGTATTAAAGGCCAGAAAATGTACATTTCTGGTGGTGATCAAGACATTACCGAAAATATTGTGCACTTAGTTTTGGCAAAAATCGAAGGTGCACCGCAAGGTGCTAAAGGCATTTCGTTATTTATTGTGCCGAAAATTCATACCAACGACGATGGTTCATTAGGCGAGCCTAATGATGTCAAGCTAGTTGGGTTATTGCACAAAATGGGTTACCGCGGCACAACTAGCACCGTGTTGCAATTTGGTGATAACAACCAGTGCCAAGGCTTTTTGATTGGCGAACCTCATCAAGGTTTAAAGTACATGTTTAAAATGATGAATGAGGCGCGCATAGGTGTGGGTACCGGGGCTGCTATGATTGGTTATCGCGGTTATCTAGAGTCGTTAGATTACGCCAAAAATCGCCCTCAAGGTCGAGCTGTTAGCAGTAAAGATCCAAGCAGCAAACCGGTAAACATTATTGAGCATACCGATGTTAAACGCATGTTGTTGGCGCAGAAGTGTTTTGTTGAAGGCTCGTTGGCATTGTGTTTATTTGCTGCGCGTTTAGAAGATGAATTTACCGCAGGTGATGACAGTGATAGTGGTTTGTTACTGGATCTTATGACGCCAGTGGTTAAATCTTTCCCGTCTTATTACGGCCCTAAAGCCAACGATTTGGCGATTCAGGTATTAGGTGGTTCGGGTTACACCAAAGATTATCCGGTTGAACAGTGCTATCGCGATAACCGTTTAAATCCAATTCATGAGGGCACTCATGGTATTCAGTCATTGGATTTACTAGGGCGTAAACTGTGGCAAAAAAATGGTAAAGGCCAACAGTTGTTGTTGCAAAAGATTCAAGTGACACTGAAATCGTCCAAACAGAAAAGCGAATTAGCCGATATGGCAGCGCAGTATCAGGGTTATCTCGATACCTTTATCAAAACTACAATGACGCTAGGTGGTGCTTTGCAAAAAGGTGAGGTTGATAAAGGGTTAGCCAACTCTGCAGTGTATTTGGACATGATGGGTAAAATGGTCGTTGCTTGGTTGTGGATCGAAATGGCTGACAAAGCCATTGAACGCTTTAGTCAGGGTGAAACGGATGAAGATAAGCAGTTCCTTGCTGGTAAGTTGCAAGCAGCGCAATATTTTGTACGTTGGGAGTTACCTAAAGTTGATCATCAGGCTAATTTGTTGAGTGGTTTTGACGATACCTGCATGAATATGCAAGCGGATTGGTTTTAGTACGCTTAATGGCACTTAATTATACTGTGATGATAGTGAGATAAAGAGAATGAGTGAAAAACTATTAGTTGATGTTAGCGACCACATCATGACGATTACCTTTAATCGTCCAGAAAAATACAATCCTTTGGATCCAGAAAGTTATTTTTTGTTAGCCCAGGCGCTGCATCGTTTGCAGCACGAAGATGACATTCGTGTTGCGGTTATTCAAGCCAATGGTAAGCATTTTACTTCTGGATTGGAATTGGATAAGTGGGCTCCTATTTTTGCTCAGGGTAAATTCCCAGAGTTACCTGAAGGACATATTGACCCTTATGGTATTGCCGGAGAAGTTTTAACTAAACCGGTTATTATGGCTGTGCAAGGTTTGTGCTACACCTCGGGTTTAGAGTTGCTGTTGAATACCGATATTCGTATTGCGACGCCAGAGGCGCGTTTTGCTCAGTTAGAAGTGCAGCGCGGTATTTACCCTTGTGGGGGTGGCACAGTGCGCTTACCAAGTGAAATTGGTTGGAGCAATGCTCAGCGTTATTTGTTAACTGGTGAAGAGTTCAGCGCTGAACAGGCCTTGAATTGGGGTATGGTGCAAGAAGTAGTAGAGCACGAACAATTGCATACTCGCGCTCGTGAATTGGCGATGAAGGTTGCCAAAGCGGCGCCATTAGGTGTGCAAGCGGCTTTGCGATCTTCAAAAACTTACCGCAAACATGGCCAAGACGCAGCGCTAACCACGGTATTTAACGATTTACCTCAAGTGATGACCAGCAAAGACGCGCAAGAAGGGGTGATGTCGTTTTTACAAAGACGAGAAGCAAAGTTCATTGGTAAATAAGTCCAGTCGGTGAATAAATAGTTATTCAGCGGTGAATGTCAAAATGCCCTTATTTATGTTGTTTAGCTAGACAACTATTTAGGGGTTTTTTTTAAGGCTTTTTTTCTAACGGCATAACAAATTTTCGTAAAAATTGACCTGTAGCAGTATTTAATTGTGCTTAATTAAGCAGAACAGATGTTCGCTGAATTAAAATCGGTTATCATGTATTCCGAATAAATTTTAGTCACAATTTTAACTTTCCATTTTTACGTCAGGTTGTCTATGAGTCAAACGCACACAGAAAAAAAACCACCAATTAACTGGTTGCCGGTTATTATGTTTTCGGTAACAACCTTGGGTTTACTTACATTAGTCCCTTGGTACGGTATTCAGTATGGCTACAATACTTCTGCGATTGTTGCGTTTTTTGCTATGACTTGGATAACGGGCATGGCGATTACCGGTGGTTACCATCGTTTATGGTCGCACAATGCCTATGAAGCACATCCTATTTTGCGTGTTTGGTACGCTTTGTGGGGCGCGACTGCCATGCAGAATACCATTTTAGATTGGTGTTCGGGTCACCGAGTTCATCACCGCCATTGCGACGATGTGGATCTAGACCCTTATTCAGCTAAGCGCGGTTTGTGGTTTTCTCACATGGGTTGGATGCTAAGAAAATACCCAAGTGGTGTAGTTAACTTTGACAACGTTAAAAATTTAACAAGTGACCCTATAGTAATGTGGCAATATAAGTATTACACCGCCATTACTTTAGGCATGAACTTTGGTGTGCCGATTATTTTAGGTTTAATTTTTGGCGACGTAGTAGGTATGTTGCTTTTGGCCGGTGTTGCTCGTGTAGTGGTGGCTCATCACATTACCTTCTTTATTAACTCGATTGCTCACAAATGGGGCTCGCAGCCTTATACCGATGAAAATACCGCCCGAGATAATACGTTTTTTGCCTTTTTGACTCACGGCGAAGGCTATCATAATTATCACCATATTTTTCAAACCGACTACCGCAATGGTATTCGTTGGTTTCATTGGGATCCAACCAAGTGGTTTATTAAAGCTTGTTCTTGGGTTGGCCTTACTAAAAACTTAAAGAGAGTCCCTGATTTTAAAATTCAACGGGCAAAGTTAAACATGCAGTTTAAGCGTGCTAACGAACAGCTAGCTAAAGCCAGTACTAAAGATCAGTTTGCTGACAATATTGAGCAGTGGAAGCTAACTTTAGAAAAAGAGTATGACGATTTTAAAACTTTGTTGAATGAATGGACCGATTTGCAAACCGGTAAGTATCAGCAAACGTGTAAAACACTGCAAGAAAAGTGGCAAGGTGCTTCGATTCATGTGCGATTTAAAGAAATTGAAGATAATTTACGTCTGCAAAATGAACGTTTGAAAGCATTTAATGCACAACTTGCATTTTAAATATTAGCGTTAAGACCTGTTTAGAAAATTCTTCAGAAACCCCTTTTAGCTTGATCAATACATGGTCAAGCTGAAAGGGTTTTTTTATGCCCGATCACAATGCATTGGCTTTGCGATGCTGCCCCTGATAATCAAAAATTCTGTCTTTAATTTGCCAATGCGTATGCTGTTTTGAACGTGATTTTCTTGCCACCACAAAATCAGGGTGAGTAAGATAAGGTTCTATTGCCATTACCTGTTCTGCACTGGTTAAATATAGAGTTTGGTTGGTATCGAGCTTGATCGCTAGGCGTTTTGCGAACAGTTGATTAAACCGTTCTGTATCTTTGCTAAACGAAAAGTTAAACAACTCGCTTAATTCTGCGCCTTCTTCATCGTGGTAGGTTATTTTTAAGAGCGCTGCTTTTGATGGCTGTGTTTTTGATGGTTGTAAGCTTAAAGACATACCAGAACAGCGCAGTACTTTGGCATCTTTCAGTTGCAGGGCTTTTTTCAGCATGTCGTCGGGGTCGGCTAATACCTCAAGGCAGTGCGAACATTTTCGAGCGGCAATGTCGTTTTCTTCACCGCAGTGAGGGCATTCTTTAAATACAAAACGAAAATTACACTGTGTGCTCTTAGCAGGCTCTGCAACTCTATTTTGTGAGCTTATTAAACCTTGGCAGCGGCGGCCGTAATGTTCCACTAGGTCGCCATCGTCGTCACATATCCCCCAAAATATATTAGGAAACTCACAACTCGGGCAAATAACTTGCACCGGTTGGCTTTTGCTATTTGGTTTTTTTTCGCCTACTTCTGGTTGGTAAAGATCAAAGTCGTTACCAGTATAATCAATAATTAAACAGTCTTTTTTATTATCACTCAAGCGTAAGCCACGTCCAACAATTTGTTGATACAGGCTCACTGATTGAGTAGGGCGCAATATGGCGATCATGTCGACATGGGGCGCGTCAAAACCTGTAGTTAATACCGAAACATTGACTAGGTATTTAATCTGTTTGGATTTAAACGCTTTAATTAAATGATCGCGCTCATTGTTGTCTGTAGCGCCTGTGATGAGGGCGCTGTGTTGTGAAGGCAAATACCCGAAAATCTCTTTGGCGTGTTCGACGGTTGCGGCAAAAATCATAATACCTTGGCGTTGCTGACCAAGATCGACCACTTGCTCAATAATACCCTGGGTGACGCGCTGATGCTTAGCTAACAGCTCATTCACTTCGGTTGAATTATACTCACCGTTTGTGCTTTCTTTAAGCTGGCTAAAATCATAATGTTCTATGGTAGCGTCAATTAATTTAGGTTCGGTTAAATATTTACGCTTAATTAAATAACGTAAAGGCAGTTCATAGATGCAATGCTCAAAAGGTCTTTGTTGTTCACTGCGTACCATGTTGCGATAGTGTTTTCGATAAATCCAGCCCATGCCTAAGCGATAGGGGGTTGCGGTGAGCCCAAGCAGTTTTATATCGGGATTAATGGCACTTAGATGCTGAATGATTTGTTGATATTGATTGGTCTGATTGTCTGCTTTTTTGTCTGTCAGAGCGCCACGTCTATCAGACAGTTCTTTTTTACTAGCTTCATTACTAGCTTCATTACTAGCTTCATTATGCGCAGACCCTAAGTTAACTCTGTGACATTCGTCGATAATAATCAGTGAGTAAGATTCATTAAAGTGCTGCAGATTACGGGCCACCGATTGAATACTGGCGAAGGTAACTTGATGTTGGGTGTTTTTTTGCTTAAGACCTGCAGAATAAATACCAGCCGTGATGCGGTAACTTTCAAACTTTTGGTGGTTTTGTTCAACCAATTCTTTAACGTGGGTTAATACCAAAATTTTGCGTTTGGCCAATCTTGCCAGTTCGGCAATCACTAAGCTTTTGCCGGATCCGGTTGGTAGCACAATTACCGCCGATTCATTCGTTTGGCGAAAGTGCTTTAAAGTGGCGTTAACGGCGAGTTGTTGATATTCACGTAATTGAAATTGTGCCACAAAGGTCTCTTAGCAGTTATCAAATCTGGTACAAGGTGGTTTTATTTTTACCATTTCCTTGCGCATGGTGCAGGGCTTTGTCTGCATTTGAGTATAACTCTTGATGATCGATATTGCTTTGTTTGAGTTCAGCAACCCCTGCGCTGAGAGTAAACAAGCGATCAGCAATGGCTGTTTCTGCTATTTTTATGCGCAGGCGTTCAGCAAAGTTAACCGCTGTTTTAGCATGAGTATCGACTAAGAAGATAGCAAACTGATTGTTGTCGAGGCGACCAACCACATCCAGTTGTCGAGAAGATCGTCTTAGCAGTAGGGCTAATGTGCTGATCACAGCCTCTTTTACAATGGGTTCGATTGCCTCACTGGCTAACTCATCCATCTCAATTAATACCAAGCTACCAGTACTGTGTGTGCATTCTTCAGCAAACGTTTGCTGCCAATGCTTTGCTGTAAGCAGTTTGGTGACAGGGTCTGTAGATGAAACATTAACCTTGGCGAGATCTTGCCGGTTTACCGCAATGTCGGTGACATCATAAATAATCACACAAATATGTTTTACACTGCCATCAATCGATTCTAACGGAATAATGCTGGTATTTTGAAACATGTGTTTTGCGCGACCTGTGATCGGGCGATAGTTTTTAAATTTAAACAGAAAAGGGCGCTGTTCCCATATCGTAAACGTACGGGTTTTAAGTTCAAATACAGGTTCTGCTTTTTGTTTGAACCAAGCCGCTGGAATGGTTGGAAAAGAGTCAAATAACGGTTTGTCGTGCACTTCATCAGGACGCAATCCACTGTGGTTTTCCATAAAACCATTCCACAGTTGTATTTTGTAGTCGCGATCTAAAATAACAAGGCCAATGTCTATATTTTGCAATACATCCATAAGCCAGTGCATTTCGGTGAATTCTAAACCTGATTTGCTCATGCTTTTAATGCTGCCTTAGTCTAGTAAGTAATCAACTTGCTGATTCAATTTAGCGACTGAGTCTTCAGTGAACAACAAGAGTAAATCACAGTCTATGTTTAGGTTTTCTATTTCATAATGAATTTCAATTGCCAAGGTTTGTGACCATTGATGATTGCCTGCTTTAATTAAATCGTCAACATGGCAGTGTTGCCCTAATACTACCGGGTGGCCTTGGTTAAAATGCAGTTCTAGTTGCTCGCCAATACCTTGTAAACATGCACCAATTAATACCGAGCTAACATCCATTAATAGTTCAAGTTCACCGTGGTAATCTAGAGTGCCCTCGTACTTCATTAATTTAGCCAGATCTGTAAAGCTGGCGTCGTTAAAAATCAGTAAGGCTTCTCCGGCAATTCCCGAACCAATAAACCCTTGGCAAACAGTTGACACATTATCGCTGGTATTGGCACCGGCCAGTGCCATGTGTAAATCACTGGCACTGATTATGTTGATTCTAGGAATGGGCAAAATAACGTACACATCTAGCAAGCGTGCGAGTTTGTCGGCAGCTTGCCCCATAGCAACATTGGAAATCTCTTGGTAGCAATCGCGTTGGTCTTCGGTAATTTGTACAGACATTAGATCAGCTCCCATCGGTTATTCTGAAGATAAAATGCCAAACTCAGTCAATATTTGAGTAGTTTTTATTTTATCGATGGGTTTTTTTACAAAAGCCATAGCCCCTAGCTTTTGTACGCGGGCTTGTGCATCTGGTTGAATGTCGCCAGAAACAACAATAACCATGGCGTTTAAATCTTCTTTTCTAATATTTTCTAAAACCCCATAGCCATCCATTTCGGGCATGGTTAAATCTAAAAATACAACTTCGCCTTTTCCCTGTCTAATGGCTTCTAAGCCTTCTACACCGTTGGTTGCAAAAGTGACTTCCACATCCCACTCATCGGGTAATGCACGGTTCATTTGTTTGCGTGCAAAACTGGAGTCGTCGCAAATTAAAATTGGGACTGACATGATTTGACTCACTGAAAATTTGATTAACCTAAGTAATAGACTAATTCACTGATTTTTCAAGCGCTTAGCCAAAATTGACAGATTGTTTTTGGCAGAAAGGTGACTATTTCTTTGATTCCGCTAAAATGCGCCACCTAACAGAAATCAGCCCAACGTTATTTTTTAACCTGACCTAAATAGAGTTCCCATGATCCGTGAAATTGTACGATCTGTTGTTTTAAATAAACGTAATAAAATGCGCAAAAAGGATACTACCCAACCTTTTATGTCGGTTATTAAACGCAAGTTTCGAGTAGGGCTGGCAGACATTGATTTTAATATGCACGTTAATAACTCACGCTATATGGTGTTTATGGAGCGAGGTCGCTGGGATCACTCTGTGCAAACAAACACTTGGGATGTGATGGTAAAGCAAAAATTGAATTCGATCATTGCGGGTATCGAAATGGGCTACATTCGTGAGATTCGTTTTGGTAAACCTTTTGATTTAGAGACGCGCTTTATTGGTTGGGACAATAAGTATGTATATCTTGAACAACGTTTTGTGGTGGCTGATAAAATATACGCTTACGGCTTAGTAAAAGCTGTGTATTTTCAGCGCGGGCAATTAATTGAACCCAGCGCAGCCATGGCTTTACTGGGTGTTCAGCAGGCTTCACAACCACTGCCGCAACACATGGAGTTATGGAAAACTCTAAGTCATGCTAAAAAAGAGTATTCTGTTAGCCCTTAATTCTAGGCTACTGATTTGTCGCTGCTGCATTTGTAATTAGTAAAGCGGCTTTAAATCAGCAGACGCTGTTCGTTGCTTATCTTGATTATTCAATGCTTGCTTTAAGCTGTTCCACAAAATTTGACCATTAAAGGCTGAGTTAGCGGTTGCATCTGACGATGCTTGATACAACAAACTGTCTAATTCACTGATCGCTAAACTTAAACTAGGGGTTTCTAGTAACTCGCCTAATTGATCTAAGCGTATATGACCATATTCGACACTTGCCCAGTGTTTAAGATGCTGGCGCATAGCTTTGGCATCGTTGTTTTGACAGGCTTTCTTTAAGGCTTTAAAGGCCGCTGCGTTGGTGTGTGTCGTTGCTGGAATGGCGTTGGCCTGTTGCGTGGCTTTTTTCTTCCATAGTAAAAAGGCTGTGATCATATTGGTTAACATGAGTACTAAGCTTACCAGTACCCAGTAGCCGTTGCTTTTGTTGCTAACCACAATTTCTGTCGGCAGTTGATTAACAGCTGCAGGCACTTGACTGCTTTTTATCTCAGTTGTTTGTGCAGCCGCTTTAACCATGATGGTTTGTGCCGGTAAACGTGCATATTGCAAAGAATCGGTCTCAACATTCCACCAAGGAATGCGTACCTCGGGTAAGGTAATGCGCCCACTCTGGGTAGGTACGATCGCCAATGATTGTTGCAGAGATCCCTGTACGCCTAAGGTATCCACTTGATCTTGGTGTTCTGATTGATCGGGGTAGTATTTAACTCCGTCAACCACAGGTAAGGCGATGCTGGGTAGTTGGCTGCCCGATAAACCCTGCGCTGTAATGGAAATATTACGGGTGATAGGCTCGCCAACTTGCCATTCGCTAAAAGGCTTGCTCCAACGATCGGATACTGTGATTTTAGGGCTGGGCAGCCAAGGTGATTGTGGATACGAGGCGGGGGTTGCTTTCACGTTAATGCGGATAGGCTCTGAAATAACAGCAACAGGGCGGCCACGGTTCCAGCGATTGTACGAATTCACCACATTGGCGGAAAATTTTTGCCCAGGAATAACAATTTCGCCACTTTCTTCAGCAAAAATAGCGTAGCGACGTTCGTAAACTCCCATTCTTTGGCCATTAATACTGGTCGTGTATTGACGTACTTCACCCAGCGGCACAACTAGGGCATCGGTTACTTTCAATTCAGACAAGGTAGCGTCTTCGTGAGTAATGCTGTAGTACAGTTTTTCGGTGTACATTACTTGGGCTTGAACATATGTTGATGATCGGTCTATTTCGATATCAAAAAAGAATTCTTTGGCGATTTGATCTTTTACCGATTGCGGTAATTCATTGACACTGACCTGAATGGGCTGACTTTTTTGACCGTTAAATTCAATTGCAGGAATAATGATGTCGCCGGTGCGCAAAGGGGATAGCACCAGAGTCCATTCAGTAAAGGATACAGTCTTGCCGTTCATCGAGCGAAATTGGTTTGAGCGTTGTTGGTTGATTACGCGAAATTCTTTTTTTAGTTCTGTTAAATCCGGTTGACCAAATCCAACTTGTTCATCAAAGCGCAAAAATAAACGAAAGCTGTCGTTTTCGGTTATTTGGTTGCGGTCTACTGTCGCAGTTAGGGTAGCAGCATATGCATTATCACTTTGTAGCAAAGCGAGTAAAAGTAAAACGAAGCCAAAGCTGATCAGCAAGGTTTTTTGCAGCTGGCTTGGTAACGGTTTTAAGCGGTTTTGTGGTGTGGAAGTCATAAAGTTGTTTACCACGAGACTTCTCCTTCGTCTTGATGATCACGTTGTTTGTATTGATACATAAATTTGCGCTTTAGCAGACCACCAGGGTCGTCGGGTATGCGGTTTAACCATTGTTCTAATGCTTGGCGTTCTTCTCTGGAAAGGTCGTCATCAGCTTCTTTAGCTTGAGAGGATTCAGCCTCTTGTTGTTCTTGTTCTTGTTCTTGTTGTTCTGAAATAGAATCTTGCTCCTGTTGTTCTGAATCTTGCTGCTCTGAGTCTTGTTGCTCTGAATCTGAATCTGAATCTGAATCTGAATCTGAATCTGAATCTGAATCTGAATCTTGCTGCTCTGAATCTTGCTGCTCAGAATCAGAATCTTGCTGCTCTGAGTCAGAATCTTCAGACTGCTGTTGATCCTGCTGTTGATCCTGCTGTTGATCCTGCTGTTGCTGAAGTAGCTGCTCAACCAGTTGTTTGTTAAACAGGGCATCCTCTAACGCAGGGTTAAGGTCTAAGGCATCGTCGTAAGCAGAAATAGCTTTCTCTAACTCACCTGACTGCGCCAAAGCATTGCCGCGGTTGTACAAGCTTGTAGCTTGTTGCTCTAATGATGCTGCGTTATTGTTTTTGGCATTCACATCCGCATTGATATTAAAGTACTCAAGCGCTTGCTTATAGTCTTTCGCACGATAATAACTGCTGGCTTTCCAGTTAGGGTCTTCAAATAACTCGGCCGCTTGTTCTGGGTTTTCTTCAAACAGTTTTTGCCCTTGCTGGTCTGGGGTTTGCCATGCATTATCCAGCCAATTGGCCATGCTGTTTTCTGGCTGAAGAGCAATCACAAACACCACACTCAGCAGCCAGCCACGGCGGAAAGAGAAGGCTGCTAATACCATTACAATAATAATTAACCAATAACCTTGGTCTGCCCATAAATCGAACTCTGTTTCTGCTCGGGCATGTATTTCTGTGCGATCAATTTCCGCGGGGTTAATACCAAAACCAGTAAAAGTATCTGACAGTAAATATTGCCAGTCAGAATCGTCAAAACTCATTTGGTGCCAAGGGATATTCAATTCTTTAGACAGCTGTTGAATAATATCAATATCCAATTTAGGCAATACAATATTACCCTGACCATCGCGTTTGAATCCTTGTCCTTGCATGGCAATCGGGGCACCTTCTTCGGTGCCCACGGTTAACACCACAAGGTATTGGCTGTTTGGCCCAAGGGCACGTTTAATGCGGCCGATGTCTTTTTGTTGAATGCCATCAGTGATTAATAAAAAATTCGCACGACTTAACCCCGAATCAAGTACCAATTTGTTAGCTAATGACAGTGCTTTATCGGGTCGGCTGCCCATGGCCGGCATAATAAACGGCGACAATGCAGGCACTAGGTTGATGATGGTTTCAGCGTCATCGGTTAAGGGTGTTACTGTGTAGGCGTCACCGGCGTAAACCACTACCGCTGTTAAACCTTCTTGACGTTGCTTTAAAATGTCGATGACCTTTTGCCGTGCGCGGGTTGCTCGGTCTGGGCTAACATCTTGCGCCGCCATGGAAAGCGACATGTCTAACACAATCACTAATGCATCGTCTTTTTTCTGTACTGGTTGAGGCAGTTTTTCCCATGTTGGGCCGGCAAGGGCAATGATTGCCAATAGCCAAGCGAATAATACCAACCACAATGGCCAACGAGACTGTTCGCTGGGCATTTGATCCAGCACATGAGGCATGAGTTTTTGGTCGATAATGCCTTGCCAGCGGGCAGAGGCCAGTTTGCGTTTCAGTAAAAAAATAAACAACACTGCACTGGGCAGTAATGCCAATAACCAAAAAGGGCGCAGTAGATGAAATTGGGATAAAAATAATTCCATTACGATTGACTCTTAGGTGATTTTTTCAACGAAAATACAATGGTGCGTAACACACCTAAACGGCTAAACGACATAAAAAAGCTGACGAATAAGGCTAACCCTAATGGCCAAAAATACAGCGAAGATTGGGGTCTGAATATGTCGGGATCTTTTTCTGTTGGTTCTAGCTGGTCGATCATGGCATAAATTTTTTCCAGTTCTTTGCTATCGCGTGCTCTAAAGTAATAGCCGCCAGTACTTTCGGCCATTTTTTGTAAAGTGGTTTCATCTAAATCTCGTGATGGATTGACTTGGCGTGTGCCAAAAAAGCTGGAGATTTCCATGGCGTCTGCACCAAGGCCAATGGTGTAAATTTTTACTTTACTTTGCTGAGCTAATTCTGCAGCTTTTAATGGCTCAACTTCTCCTGCTGTATTGGCACCGTCGGTGAGTAAGATCACCACGCGACTTTGTTCGGGGTTAGACTGCAAGCGTTTTATGGTTAAACCAATGGCATCACCAATGGCGGTTTGTTTTCCGGCTAAACCAATTTGAGCTTCGTTCATCAGTGTTTGCACTGTTTGCCAATCAAAGGTTAAAGGCGCTTGTAGATAAGCTTGGCTGCCAAATAGTACCAAGCCTAAGCGGTCACCTTTGCGTTGTTGAATAAAATCATTGAGTACAGTTTTAACGGTAAACAAACGGTTAACCGGCTTTCCTTGCCACTGCATGTCTTCGATATCCATGCTGCCAGAGATGTCTACCGCTAAAATTAAATCACGGCCAGAGGTTGGTAGCTCAACCACATCCCCCAATATATGTGGGCGTGCCAGTGCGGTGACCAAGCACAGCCATAATAAGCTGGGTAGGATGAGTGAAGGCCAAGTTTTTTGGCTATGAAAAGTAGCGCTGGTTTGACTGGCTTGCCATAATGACAAATTGGGTACTTTAAGGGCAGCTTCTTGCTGTTTTACTTTGGGTAGCAGCCAAAACATTAAAAATGGCAGTGGCAGTAAATAAAATGCCCACGGCCATTGCCATTCCACCATTAGCCAGTCGAGTATTAGCCAGTCCATCGCTAAGTCGTCAATCATGCGGATGTTCCTCCTTGGCCAGATTCAATCATAAAGGGTTGGTTATTTTTTAGCCAGCTAGTGCAGGTTTGATACAAATCATCAGCATTGTAGTCGCAAGTTGGTTGATAAAGACCTGCGCTAATGGCATTTATTAATTCATCACTGAATTTGGTTTTTTGACTGTAACAAATTAAAAAATTAGCCCAGTTAGGTCCAGACAAGCTCACCGCATGGGGGTAGTGAGTGAGGCAGTAACGTTTTAATATTTGATTGCACTGCTGTAAAAATAAGCCATCATCGTTGTGATTTTTATAGTCTTGATATTGCTGCTTAAGCAATTTGATTGCAGCGCGTTTTATCGCTGTTCTTTTACGTTGTTTAAGCAACAAATAAATAGCGGCAGTAATAATAATTACCAATAATAGTAACGAGAGCCACCAGCCATAGGCCATTGGGAAATCACTGATCACTGAAGGTAAGTGAATATCTTTCAGTTGCGAAAGGTCGGGGCCTTTATTCATTTGCATCAGCGTTTGCCCTTGTTAATTAAGCCATGGCTTAATCCCAAACCACTGCGTAACTCGCCAATAATGTCATTTTGCGCTTGTAAGCTGATCAGTGGAATTCCCAGCTTTAACATGCGCTGTTTAAGATCTTGCTGGCGTTGTTGAAAAGCTTGTTGGTGTTCAATGCCTTGCGAATTGGAGTAACACTCTAATTGCATTCTTTGTTGGCCGTCGGTTAAGGGGTAGCTGCCCAATGGCAAAATATTTTGTTCAAAAGCGTCAAAAATATTAATCGCGACGACGTCGTTGTGCTTGTTAATTTGGTACAACTGGCGCTCACAATCTGAGTCAAACGATTGCCAGTCTGAAATAAAGTAGAGGGTGCTTCCTGGTTTGGTAACGCAGCGAGTATGACGACACATATCGGCTAAACGCTTGTTAGTTGCTTGGTCTAACGGTGCTTGCTGTTGATTAAATTCGGCCAGTTCGTGTAGTAAATGCAGTACTTGTTTACGGCCCGGTTTGGGTCTTAAATCAATTTCACGTTGGTTGTCAAAAAACAAAGCACCAATGCGATCGCCATTATTTAACGCTGACCAAGCAAATAAACTGGCAATGTCGGCAGCTAATACCGATTTAAAAGCATGTTGAGTGCCAAAAAACATATTTGCGCGCAGGTCGCAAACAATCATGATTGGACGCTCGCGTTCTTCTCTGAACACTTTGATATGGGGCTTTTGATTACGCGCGGTTACTCGCCAGTCCATGGCTCGAATGTCATCTCCGGGCTGATAGGCTCGTACTTCAGAAAAATCCACGCCACGGCCACGCAAATTAGAGGTATGAACACCGCTTAATTCGTTTAATACCTTCTTTTGTTTATGAATAGGCAACAAATTTGCAAGATGGCGAAGTGCCACCAGATTATCGGTATTAATCTCTGCGCCGGCAGATAAGCCTTTAGAGGTGTCCTGTGCCATATGAATCCTTGAACGATTAACTGCTTTTATCATGTGCTTTTTATGATGTGTTTTTTTATCGCATGTTTTATAGCGCCCATGTTTATAACGCTTATGTTTATAACGCTTATGTTTATAACTCTTATGCCTGGCAAGTTTAAGACACGGGCACGCGGGTAATCAGTTCGTTAATGACCTTGTTGGTGGTCATGCCGCTGGCTTCGGCTTCAAAGCTTAATAAAATACGGTGACGTAACACATCGTGAGCAATCGCTTGCACGTCGTCTGGGCTAACAAAATCGCGGTTGTTTAGCCAAGCATGGGCACGGGCACAACGCTCAAGAGCAATGGTGCCTCGTGGACTGGCGCCATATTCAATCCAGTTTGCCAAATCTTCGCCATACTGTTCAGGAGAGCGTGTGGCCATCACCAACTGCACAATATATTGTTCTACGCTATCGCTTAAATGCAATGCTAATGTTTGTTGGCGCGCGGCAAATATATCACTCTGAGACATACGTTCGCCACGCACTGGGGGTTGCTCCATCGCTTCGCCGCGCACTAAACGCAAAATTTTCTGTTCTGACTCCGCATCTGGGTAATCAATCACAACATGCATTAAAAAGCGGTCTAACTGGGCTTCTGGCAGTGGGTAAGTGCCTTCTTGTTCAATTGGGTTTTGCGTTGCCATTACTAAAAAGAGCTTTTCTAACGGCATGGTTTGCCCACCCACCGATACTTGGCGTTCTGCCATGGCTTCTAATAAAGCACTTTGAACTTTGGCGGGAGCGCGGTTAATCTCATCGGCCAAAATTAAGTTATGAAAAATAGGACCCTGTTGAAATATAAAAGTACCTTCTTCTGGGCGGTAAATTTCGGTACCCGTTATATCGCCGGGTAATAAATCGGGGGTAAATTGAATGCGTTTAAAGTCGCCTTCAATGTGATCGGCTAAGGCATTAATAGCTTTGGTTTTTGCTAAACCCGGTGCGCCTTCAACCAAAAGATGGCCATCGGCTAAGAGGGCGATTAATAAACGATCAATAAGATGTTGTTGGCCAATAATGTTGGCGCTCAATGCCTGCTGTAAATTTTGGAATCCCTGCTGCATTTTGCTACTCGCTTTATTTACGATGTAATTATTTGATTTCATACAGATTTTATTGAATGAATCGCTCAGGTCAATGTTTCTGAGAAACGAATTTTAAGAAAGTTCGCTAACTTAACATTACTTTACACTGAGCAGGTGATGGTAAAAATTACTGATTGCCATATAGTGGTATTAAGCCTTTTTTTTGGGCTACGCTAACAAGAGTATCGACAGTAATGTTTCACTTTGTCAGTTTTGCAGGAACAGTTTTATGACCCGTTTAAATACACGATTAAGCAACACCAATAAACCCGACTTAACCGCATTAAATCGTCTGATTGACGAGCGCAATGAAAACAAACAAGCGCAGCGAATTAAACTCTTTGCCGATTTGTATTACGACGGTGCGCCTTCGGCTGATGTAGATGCTCGTAATACCGAAGATTTATACGGCGCAACCGTATCATGTTGGCAATTTATTCAAAAGAACAATATTGCTAAACCCAAAATTCGCGTTTTTAATCCCGATGTTGAAAGTCATGGCTGGCAATCAACCCATACGGTGATTGAAGTATTAGCGAAAGAGATGCCATTTTTAATCGACTCGGTGCGCATTGAAGTTAATCGCCGCGAAATGTCGATTCATTCAATCAATTCGTGCGTAGTACACGTTGATCGTGATGCACAATTTAAGAAAAAACCGACTTCGCCTTTGTATTCTGCCACCGAAACCAGTCAAGCAGAGGCTATTATTTACATTGAAGTCGATCGCCATACCGATACTCAATTACTTGACGATTTAGCGCAAAGTTTGGTCAATATCGTTCAGGAAGCTAGCCACTGTGTGGAAGACTTTTTACCGTTAAAAGAACGCTTAGCAGACAATGCGGCTGAGCTGAGTAACTTGCCGTGTGCAAAGCCCAAAAAAGAAATCAAAGAGGCGCAAGATTTTTTAGCCTGGCTTGCTAACGATCACTTCACTTTTATGGCTTGTGACGTTTTTGCCATCGAAAAGAAAGGCAGTCAAACCTTTTTAACCCGTGACGAAAGCCAGGATTTGGGCAGCTTTCGGTATCATCAAGCGAACAGCAATCGTCATGATTTAGAATCGTTGCCCGCTGAAATTCAAGATTTTGTGCTTTCTCCAGAGATTATTAATTTTTCCAAATCGGGAGAGCGTAGCCGTATTCACCGTCCTGCTTACCCTGACTACGTAGTAATTAAACGTTTTAATAAAGATGGCGAGGTAATTGGTGGTATTCGTTTTATGGGGCTGTTTACCTCGATTGTCTACATCGAAAGCCCAAATAACATTCCTTTGGTGCGACAAAAGCTGCAGCAGGTTCGTCACTTAACTGGGTTTGATAAAATTAGTCATAACGGCAAAGAAATTGATCGTATTTTAGAAGCGTACCCGCGCGACGAGTTGATACAGTCAAATGCCGAGCAAATATACAGCACGGCTTTGGGTATTTTGAATATTCAAGAGCGTCGCCAAACCCGGGCGTTTTTCCGCAAAGGCACGTATGGCAAATTTTTATACGCCATGGTGTATACCCCCAGAGATATTTACAACACCGAACTGAGAATGAAAATTCAGGGGGTGTTAGAAGACGCCTGCGATCCTAACTTTGTAGAATTTAATACTTACTTTTCTGAGTCAATTTTAGCCCGCACACATTTTGTGTTGCGTTTAAAAGACAGTGAAAGTGGTGATATTAACCATCAAGAAATTGAACGTAAGATTCAACAAGTGGCTCGCAGCTGGGGTGATAATCTTCATGCAGCCCTTGTAGAGCAAGTAGGAGAAGAAAAAGGTAATCGATACCATCAGCAATATCGCAATGCTTTTCCTGCTGGCTATTTAGAAGATTTTGGTTCGCGTACCGCAGTGGCTGATATTCAGCACATTGAAAACTTGCGCCTGCATCGTGAAAACGGTTTGGCGATGAGTTTTTATCGAGAAATAGAAGAAGGCAATAATCAGTTACGTTTTAAGTTGTTTCATCTTGATAACGTGCTGCCTTTGTCGGATGTTTTGCCTATTTTAGAAAACTTGGGTTTGCGAGTTATTGGCGAGCACCCCTATGGATTGCAATTTGAAAACGGCAGCAAAGTTTGGATTCATAACTTTTTGCTGGAATACACCTTAGCTGAGAGCATTGACATGCAAACGGTTAAGGGGTTGTTTCAAGATACCTTTAAAAACATTTGGCATGGCAAAGCCGAAAGTGATGGCTTTAACAAGCTGGTCTTAGGCTCTGAAATTGGTTGGCGAGAAATTGCCATGTTGCGTGGTTATGCGCGCTACATGAAACAAATCCGTTTTGGTATCAGTGAAGAATACATCGCTGAAACTCTCACCCGTTATATCGATATCAGTCGTTTATTAGTCGCGGCTTTTGCTACTCGTTTTGGGGTGCAGTATGCTTGGACAATTGCACAACGCAATGAAAAGTTTGCCGATCTAGAACAACAAATTATGGCAGCGCTAGACGGCGTTGAGCAATTAAACGAAGATCGCATCGTTCGCCGTTTTATTGAATTAATTAAAGCAACGTTAAGAACTAACTTTTATCAATGTAACGGCGATGGCAGTGCCAAAGACTACATTTCTTTTAAGCTGGATCCACACCAAATCAGTGATATGCCATTGCCAAAGCCGATGTTTGAGATCTTTGTCTATTCACCCAAGGTTGAAGGTGTGCACTTACGTGGCGGTAAAGTGGCTCGAGGTGGTTTACGTTGGTCGGATCGTAATGAAGATTTTCGTACCGAAGTACTCGGTTTGGTGAAAGCGCAGCAAGTTAAAAACGCCGTGATTGTACCGGTGGGGGCTAAAGGCGGCTTTGTTGCGAAAACGTTAAAGCCCGAAATGTCACGTGACGAATGGCTGGCAGAAGGCATTGATTGTTACAAAACCTTTATCAGTTCGTTATTGGATGTTACTGATAGCCTGGTTGAAGGGCAGGTGGTGCCTCCGCTTGATGTAATACGCCATGACGAAGACGATGTTTATTTAGTCGTTGCCGCAGATAAAGGCACGGCAACGTTTTCTGATATATCAAATGGCATCGCGGTTGAACGCGGTTTTTGGTTAGGCGATGCGTTTGCGTCGGGTGGTACCATTGGCTACGACCATAAAAAAATGGGCATTACCGCACGTGGCGCTTGGGTGTCGGTGCAGCGCCACTTCCGTGAAAAAGGCTTAGACGTTCAAAAAGAAGACTTTACCGTGGTCGGTATTGGTGACATGGCGGGCGATGTCTTTGGTAATGGTATGTTGTTATCTGAGCATATTTGTTTAACCGCTGCCTTTAACCACATGCACATTTTTATTGATCCTAATCCCAACGCAGCGGCAACCTTTAGCGAGAGAAAACGTTTGTTTGAACTGCCGCGTTCTACTTGGGACGATTTTGATAAGTCGTTGCTGTCTAAGGGCGGCGCGGTGTTCTCTCGAAGTGCAAAAACCATCAAGATCAGTGACGAAATGAAGCAGCGCTTTGATATTAAACAAGACGTACTCGCGCCTAATGATTTAATTAAAGCCTTATTGCTAGCACCAGTGGATTTGATCTGGAACGGTGGCATTGGTACTTACATTAAAGGCAGCCACGAAACCCACGCTAATGTCGGTGACAAGGCAACAGATGCCTTACGTATAGATGGCAACCAAGTGCGCGCCAAGGTTATTGGTGAAGGCGGCAACTTAGGCATGACTCAGCTTGGTCGTATTGATTTTGCTTTGTCGGGTGGTTCGTCGTTTACTGATTTTATTGATAACGCCGGTGGGGTTAACTGTTCTGACCATGAAGTGAATATCAAAATTATGTTGAATGAGATCGTTGCCTCTGGCGATATGACGATGAAGCAGCGTAATCAGTTATTTATGGATATGACCGACGCCGTGGCGAAATCGGTATTAATGAGTAACTATCGTCAAACACAAGCGATTTCACTGGCTTACAGAGAATGCAGTGAGCGCTTAGACGATTATGTGTTGCTGATACAAGACTTTGAGTCAGCGGGTAAACTGAACCGCGCTTTGGAATATTTGCCCAGTGATGAGGTGATCGCCGAACGCAAAGCAAAAGGCCATGGGCTAACTAAGCCAGAATTGTCGATTTTGATTTCGTATGCAAAAGCTGACCTAAAGGAGCAATTAGACTGTCCAGAAATTAACCAAGATCCTTATTTGAGCAGCATGGTAGAAACGGCGTTTCCGCAAAAGCTGGTGGACGAATACCACGGTCCGGTAATGAATCATAAGTTGCGCTCACAAATAGTGGCGACTCAATTAGCCAATGATTTGGTTAACTTTATGGGCATTACGTTTGTTAATCGATTAACCGAATCAACCGGCGCTACTGTGGTGGAAGTCGCACGAGCCTATGTGGCTGCCCGCGATGTATTTGGCTTGCATCAGTTGTGGGCCCAAATCGAGGGCTTAGATTATAAGGTCTCGGCCGATGTGCAAGCGGATATGATGAGCCGTTTAATGCGATTGGTAAGACGTGCCAGTCGCTGGTTCTTGCGTAATCGCCGCACAGATATAGATGTGGCTAGCGAAGTTGGTGTGTTCAAAGCCAGCGCCGATGCAATAAGAAATAATTTATCGCAATGGTTAAAAGGCTCGACTCAGCAAGCTTGGCAAGGGCGTTTTGATGATTATATTGAGCAAGGCGTGCCAGATACTGTAGCCACCTTGGCTGCGGGTGCGAGTTCGTTGTTTGCTACTTTGGGAATCATTGAAGCTTCACATCAAACTGGGCGACCATTAGAGCGCGTAGCTGAAGCGTATTTTTGTGTGGGTGAATCTTTGTCGTTGAATTGGTTCTTAGATCAAATCAATAATTTAGAAGCCAATACGCCTTGGCAAGTATTAGCGCGCGAAGCATTCAGGGATGATATGGACTGGCAATTACGCTCGCTTACTGTTTCGGTGCTGGGCACAGAAGAAAGCAATGATACGCCGGTGCCTCAGTTAATGGAGCAATGGCAGACCACGCATCCGCATTTAATGAGTCGTTGGCAGCGGATGCTCGCTGAACTACAGGCCTCAGATAAAGTAGAATACGCTATGTATTCGGTGGCATTGCGTGAACTGTTGGATCTTGCTCAGGCCAGTCGACATCAGTCTGGAGACTGTGGTTAATGTCGGCTTAATCGCTGTTAGCTTACAGCTGACAGATGGCAATCTTCAATGGAGGATTGCCATCTGGGCTGGGGAAATCGGCATCGGGTAACAGTATCTCGATGCTTTTTAACGGTCTACCTGCTTTAATTGCACAGCGCTGCAGAGATTCTAACCATTCATCACGATCCACTTGCGCAACGTTATTGCAGCAAATTAATTGGCCGCCGTCTTTGGTTGCTAGCAAACTGGGCTTAAACAGCGATTGGTAATCGCGTATTAGATCGACATTTCCAAAGGCACTTTTTGCCCAGCGCGGTGGGTCTAGAAACACCAGATCAAATTGCTCGGGGCTATGCTTGGGGTATTTGGGTAGCTTTTTGCCACGGCGAACGCTGATCGGCATATTGGCAAATTGTTTAATTACTGGAAAAACATCCGACTGAATAAACTCCACCTGTTTAAAATTGTTTAAGCGCGCGTTTTCCATACCGATAGCTAACGAAGATTCTGCAAAATCGACATTCACTACACGTTTAGCGCCACCGGCGGCGGCTGCGATGCCAATGCCGCAGGTATAAGAAAATAAGTTCAGTACGGTTTTATCCTTACTGTGTGCTTTCACATAGCGTCGACCTGCGCGCAGATCTAAAAATAACCAAGGGTCTTGGCCTAGGTGGCGGCCTTGAACACGGTATTTAATACCTAATTCGAGGGCTTCCATCGGTTGGCTGTCCAAGTTGTGAGCGTTGTCTTCAGCAGGCTGAATGCGCGAGTTGTTATCGCTGCGATCATTGTATATTAGATGCAGTTCGGGAAAGGTCTCTTGGGCAAAATTCTTCACTTGCTCGAGTTCATCAGCAGATAAAGATAGATGAAAGGTTTGCAATATCAATAGCGGGCCGTAGCGATCTAGGGTTGTACCCGGAAGGCCTTCATTGGTGCCGTGAAAGATGCGATAGCAATTAGTTTGTTCTTGTTGCCACTGTTTTTGTAGCTCGCAGCGGCTTTGCCAAGCTTGATTAAGCAGGTTTTTTAAATCTTTTGTGATGCTTTTAGCATCTGTAATAGTCGTATTCATAGCGCATTCTATCAGCTTAACGCTTGTCGAAATACCGCCGCTTGGCTATTATCCCGCTTATGAAAGACATCATTGTTACCTTACACATATCCCGGGATGATTACTTAACCTTTTATCAAGGTCAGGTGCAAACGGTTGTAGCGACTGCACAAGACGGTAGAGTTGTGCGCTTTCCTGCGTTGATTTTAAAAAATGTGGTAGGTCACGAAGGCATTCACGGAACCTTTCAAATTACCTTCGATAGCAATAATAAATTCAGCAGCATAACTCGCTTGCAGTAATCAAATCCTTCGTTGAACGTTGACTTTAATCGTTTATAAATAAGCCAATTTGTCGTATAATGCGCGCGATTTTTAAGCGTGTGCGCAATTCTTTAAGCAGAACTCAAAAGGCGAAGATAATGTCGGGTCTCGATTGGTACTCTCTGGTACGAAAACTTATGTTCAAAATGAGCGGTGAAACGTCTCATGAATTGGGTCTTGATATGTTAGGCGCAGCTGAGCGTTTGTCTTTGCTTACTCATATGGCGCCTAAAATTCCAGATTGTCCGGTTGAAGTGATGGGCATTAAGTATCCTAACCCTGTGGGCTTGGCTGCTGGTTTGGACAAAAACGGCGATTATATTGATGCTTTTGCTCGCTTGGGGTTTGGTTCTATCGAAATCGGTACCATTACGCCACGCCCGCAGCCGGGCAACCCTAAGCCGCGTTTATTCAGAATTCCTGAAAAACAGGCGATTATTAATCGCATGGGTTTCAATAACAAGGGGGTTGATCACCTTGTTGAGCAAGTTAAAAAAGCCAAATTTAAAGGCGTATTAGGCATCAATATTGGCAAAAATTTCGATACTGCCGTTGAAAATGCTGTAGACGATTACCTGATCTGCTTGAACAAGGTATATCAGTACGCGACTTACATTACAGTTAATATTTCTTCACCCAACACACCAGGACTGCGTGATTTGCAGTTTGGTGACACACTTGATGAACTATTAGCACCGATTAAAGCACGTCAGTTAGAGCTAGCTGAAGAATTTGGCTATAAGCCTGTTTTGGTTAAAATTGCACCAGATATGGATGAAGATAATGTTGAACTGGTGGCCGAAACGCTAATAAAAAACAACATTGATGGTGTGATTGCAACCAATACCACGTTATCGCGTGACGGTGTTGAAGGGCAAAGATTTGCTGACGAAGCGGGTGGGCTAAGTGGCGCACCATTAGAAGACTCTGCGACTGAAACCGTTGCCGCGTTAGTAAAGGCATTGGCCGGTAAACTGCCGGTGGTGGGTGTGGGTGGTATTTTAGACGGTGAAGGCGCGGTTGATAAAATCGACGCGGGTGCTGAGTTGATTCAGATTTACAGTGGTTTTATTTATCGTGGCCCAGAATTGATTCGCGAATGTGTGGATGCGATTGCTGCACAAATGGCCAGCGCTAAGTAAAGCTATTAATCACTAAGACGACCGGCAAAATAAGCAGGCAAAAGAAAACCCAGAACAATGCTGGGTTTTCTTTTTTTAATTGGGTGGATTTAATTAAGCGTCTGTTACTGCTGGCCTTATTATAGAAGAGTAATTTAAAGAGTTAATCTGTGAATGCCAGCAATGCCGGTCATTCCGTCCCAGTTATCTGATCGACCCTCGCGCCAGCCTGACATCCATGATTCATGAGCTGAGCCCGCTGGGGCAAGATCTTTAGATTTACGTTCGGCGCCGGCGATATAGCCACGGGTAAAAGCGCGTTGCTGCTGGTCACGTTTCTGTTTTTTCATAGAGTATCCTCACTCGCATTATTGAAAACAGTCAATCTGCTAAACTCTTCATTATTCTTCTTATTTGAATAAAAAGACTCTAAGCAGAATCTTGGTGTGGCATTAAGAAACTGTGCACTCCAAGTTCCAATGCCACAACCAGTTGTACGCGTTATAGCGGCCGCTGTTAACAAACATTTTTTTCTATTAAAACTGGTTTTTAAAACAATCAGTTATTTATCACAGTAGGTGTGCAGAGCATGCAAGAATTAACAAAAGGTCAACCACAAGAGCTTTTTGCGGTATGTCCTAAGGGCGTCGAACAGCTTTTAGCCGATGAAATCAGACAGTTAGGTGGCGAGGTGATCAAAGAAAATCATCTTGGCGTACGCTGGTTAGGCGACCTTGAACTGGCTTATCGCTTTTGTTTATGGACAAGGCTTGCATCGCGTTTATTACTGCCGCTGAAAGAATGTCAGGTAGACAATGTAGACCAAATGTATGAGGTGGCGTACGACATCCCATGGTCTGAATTATTTAGCGTTGATAACAGCATTCGTATCGATTTTCACGGTAAATCTGAGTTTGTAAATAACACCCAGTTTGGCGCGCAGAAAATCAAAGATGCGATTTGTGACCGCTTCCGCGCAGAAGTCGGTACACGCCCAGATGTGTCAAAAGAAGCCGATGTAAAAATTGAAGTTCAGTTACGTCATGGTCGCTTTACTATTAGCTTGAACATTGCTGGCGATAGTTTACACAAACGTGGTTACCGCTTAATGCCCGGCCAAGCGCCGTTAAAAGAAAACCTAGCCGCTGCCTTGTTAGTCCGTGCTGGCTGGCCAGAGCGCGCCGCCAAGGGTGAAAACTTGCTTGATCCTATGTGTGGCTCGGGCACCTTGTTAATTGAAGGCTTATTAATGGCGGCGGATATTGCGCCGGGCTTAAATCGACAAGTGCAAGGCTTTGAAACTTTAAAGATGCACGACCGCACGTTATGGAAAACCATTGTTGACGAGGCGCGTCAACGTCGTACCGACGGTTTAGCGAATTTAGAAAGCCAGTTTTTTGGTTACGATAGCAACCCTGAGCAAATTGAAGCGACGCTGTCTAACTTTTCTCGCGCTGGTACGGGTGATGAAGTGTTGGATACAAATGTTCAAATTCAGTCCAAGTCATTCCAAGAATTATGGCTGCGTGAAAAAGCGATTAAAAAGGGCGGTTTAATTATTTGTAACCCGCCTTATGGTGAGCGATTGAGTGAATTGCCTCAACTGGCTCCCTTGTATAACGAATTAAACGAAGTTACCCGTGCCACCTTGCCTGATTGGGGCATGGCGATGATTACCGGTAACGTTGACTTGGCGCGCAGCATTCGCCGCCCATTGCATAAAAAATACGCCCTGTATAACGGTGCGATTCCTTGTGTGTTTTTGGTATTTAATGCCTGTGATGAGCGCTCAATGGTGGAGTTAACCACGGCTATTCGTGGGCCGGTTGAAGCGTTTGCCAACCGCTTAAAGAAAAATCTAAAGCCGTTACGTAAATGGGCTAAGCGCGAGAACATCACTTGTTACCGTGTTTATGATGCAGATTTGCCCGAATATTCTGTTGCCATCGATATGTACAACGATTGTTTGCACGTACAAGAATACGTTGCGCCAAAGACCATTGACCCAGACAAAGCTGAGCGTCGTATTTTGGATATCTTAGCGGTATTGCCCGAAGTAACGGGTATTCCTGCTGAGAGCATCGTGTTGAAGCGTCGTGAGCGTCAGTCGGGTAAAAAGCAGTACCAGCGTCGTGGCGATTTTCAGCAAGAAGCAGAAGCACGTCGTATGGAGGTGATTGAAGGCAACGCTAAGATCTGGGTTAATCTGCATGATTATCTAGATACGGGTTTGTTCTTGGATCACCGCCCAACGCGTTTGAATATTGCAGCAATCGCTAAAGGTCAGCGTTTTTTAAACTTGTTTTGTTATACCGCTACCGCCAGTGTGCATGCTGCGGTTGCTGGGGCAAAAACAACGACCTCGGTAGATTTATCGAAAACCTATTTAGCCTGGGCCGAAGACAACTTCCGCTTAAACGGTTTGTTGAAAAATACTACCCAAGGCAACCAAGGCAAAGTTGCGGCCATGCCAACAGGGAAAGACGTGCGTGGTAGTTCAAGAACGGTGAGCAACCCTTGGGGGCAATCTGAAGCTGAGAAGAAAGACGAGAAGCATAAGTTTATAGAAGCGGATTGTCGTGAGTGGCTGCAGTCGATTCAGAAAGAAACTGAAGCAGAGAAGTACGATTTGATTTTTATGGATCCGCCTACTTTCTCTAACTCGAAGAAGATGGAAGGGGTGTTGGATATTCAGCGTGACCACGTTGAGTTGATCGAATTAGCCATGGCGCGCTTAACCAAGCACGGCTTGCTAATTTTCTCTAACAACTTACGTAAGTTCGATATGGATGAAGATGCCCTAAAACAGTTCACTATTGAGAATGTAAGTGCTAAATCAGTGCCAAATGATTATGCAAGACGCACAAACATACATCACTGTTTTGAAATTCGTCATGCTAAGAAAAAGTAAAAAGGGTGATGCTGCTTTCTAAGGCATTTGTTTAAGCACCTGTTTAGCGCCTGCCTAGCACCTGCCTAGCACCTATCTAGAGCGCTTCATTACTGTGGTCGCACAGTAATGAAGCGTTTTTTTTTGCTTTAAATTTTTCATTTTATAGAAGCTGGTATGTTTCCTGCTGTACCTAATAGATATGGGTATATGATTAAAATAGAAGAAAGGGCAATAACGTGACAGTTGCAAATGTAGAAAGTGTATCAAGTGCAGTAGAAACCTTGGTACAAAGCTCTAATACCATGTTCATCTTGTTGGGCGCAGTGATGGTGCTTGCCATGCACGCAGGCTTTGCCTTCTTAGAAGTGGGTACGGTGCGTCATAAGAACCAGGTGAACGCCTTGGTTAAAATCTTGACCGACTTTGGTATTTCAACGATCGCCTATTTCTTTGTTGGTTATCAAATCGCTTATGGCATCGACTTTCTAGTAGGAGCAAATGAGCTGGTGGCGAGTAACGGTTATGAGTTGGTTAAGTTCTTCTTTTTATTAACTTTCGCTGCTGCTATTCCTGCCATTGTTTCTGGTGGTGTTGCTGAGCGCGCCAAATTTTATCCGATGCTGATTGCTTCGTCTTGCATTGTGGCGGTGGTTTATCCGTTTTTTGAAGGCATTGTTTGGAACGGCAATACGGTGTTTAATTTCAATTTCCAATCGTGGTTAAAATTAACCTTTGGCGCTGAATTCCATGATTTTGCCGGTTCGGTGGTTGTTCACAGTGTGGGTGGTTGGATCGCTTTTGCTGCTATTTTGGTATTAGGTTCACGCAAAGGTCGTTATCGTGATGGCAAGGTAGTGGCGTTTGCCCCATCAAATATTCCATTTTTGGCCTTGGGTGCTTGGATTTTAGCCGTGGGTTGGTTTGGTTTTAACGTGATGTCAGCGCAAACCATTGAGGGCATCTCTGGTTTGGTAGCGGTTAACAGTTTAATGGCCATGGTGGGTGGAACGATTGCGGCCATGGTGGTCGGTAAAAAAGACCCAGGTTTTATTCATAACGGGCCATTAGCGGGCTTGGTTGCGGTGTGTGCGGGTTCGGATGTGATGCACCCAGTTGGATCATTAATTGTAGGAGCCATTGCCGGTGGCTTGTTTGTCTACGCGTTTATTTTGGTGCAAAACAATTTCCCTAAGTTTGATGATGTATTAGGTGTATGGCCACTGCATGGTTTGTGTGGCTTATGGGGTGGCATCGCCGCAGGTATTTTTGGTTTAGAAGCATTTGGTGGTATGGGCGGTGTTAGTTTTATGTCTCAGTTGCTGGGCTCAATCGCTGGGGTTGTGATTGCCGTAAATGGTGGTTTCTTGGTGTACGGCTTGGTTGATAAGTTGGTCGGCATTCGTTTGGATGAAGAGTCTGAATTTAACGGTGCAGATTTATCGATTCATAAGATTGGTGCTAACTCTTATGATTAACGCTTAAAAAGTTCTAATAATGAGCGTTTACAAATAATAGATATACCCAATGGATGCTAGTATTATGATTGTTAATTAAGTTTCTATAATCTATCAGTAGAGCCGTCATTTGGGTAAGCATATGAGTACAAAAAAAGCAATATTTTCAACCTGCGTTTTAACAAGTTTAATCTTTGGTTTGTCTGCGTGTGCTTTGCAAGACTCTTATTACAAAAATAATGATTTGAACCGTACTGCACACAAGGTAATGCTTAATGATATTTGGCTGTTAGAAGGCATACGGGGCGAAACGATTACGCTGACCTCTGATACAGAAAGGCCTCGTTTAGAAATCCAGTTGGCTAATATGCGGATTGTGGGGACGGATGGTTGCAATAGTTATTTTGCCAGTATTCATTTTGTTGACGAAGAAAAAATTCAGTTTGGCCCTATTGCTAGCACCCGAAGATATTGCGCAGAAATGGCAATTTCAGACAGTTTTAACCTACAAATGAATCAGATTAAAATGTATCAGGTCGAAAATTTAAAATTGCGCTTGTTTAATGAATCAGGTGACGAAGTATTGCAGTTTCAAAAAGCTGATTAACCGATGATCCAGATTAGAATATGAAAAGCAGCTTGTTTCACTGCCTTAAAGCGTTAGAATCTGACTAACACTTTCCATTCCTTGTAAAAGATCGAGTTTATTTTGCTTAGCTATCGTCACTCTTATCATGCGGGTAATTTCGCAGATGTGTTAAAGCACATTGTATTGGTTGAATGCTTGCAGCATTTCAATAAGAAAGAATCGCCGTTTGATTATATTGATACGCATTCGGGTGCTGGTTTATACGACCTGCGCTCGGCCAATGCGAATAAAACATCAGAATACAAGGAAGGTATTGCCAAACTGAAGCGCATTGATTTCCCCGAATTAGATGCTTACTTTAACGTGATTGATGAGCTCAATACCCTGCAGGGTATTAACGTGAAAAAGAAAGGTTTAACCTTTTATCCAGGTTCTCCTGCGATTGCACATCAGTATATTACCCTCCCAGATCGTGAGAAAGATAAAGCTTGGTTGTTTGAATTGCATTCAAGTGATTTTAGAATTTTATCGGAATCGATGGCGTCAGAGTCAAGGTCGCATGCGCGTAAGATTCGTATCAAGCAAGAAGATGGACTAAAAGGCTTGCTGAGTTTGGTGCCGCCGGTGAGTCGTCGTGCTTTGGTGTTGATTGACCCTTCTTATGAAATCAAAAGTGATTATGGTGACGTTGTTGAGGCGGTGATTAAAGCGCATAAAAAATTCAACTCAGGTACTTATGCAATTTGGTATCCGGTGGTTGATCGCAAGCGTGTTGATTACATGTGGCGCAAACTTAAGCAAGCGGGCATTAAAAATATTCAGCAATATGAATTAGGTTTGGCAGAAGATAGCCATGAAATGGGCATGACTTCTGCTGGTTTACTGGTGATTAATCCACCTTGGACTTTAAAAGCTAAACTAGAAAAAGTATTGCCTAAACTGGTTAAACAGTTAGATCGCGGCGATGGCAAAGCATTTAGTTTGTGTCAGACCCTAGTAGAAGAATAACAGCAAGAAAAGCAGTAGTGGTGAAAACCCGTTAACCTATCCCCATCAACCTAGACCCGTTAACTTAAAGCAGTTAACGGGTTGGCAATAAGACAAGATTATTTAAACGAAGTACGATCTTGAAAAGGTTTCACCTTGCCATCTTTCGCCAAACCATTGGTCATCGCAATGCGTTGATTTTTGCGGCCTAGTAAGCGCATTTGCACCCAGCGCTCCCACAATAACGCCCCCCAAGTATCTTTTTTCCAGGTTTTCTTAAATAAGTATTTCGTCGCAGCAATGGCATCTGGTGATTTACTGGCAATTTCGTTAGCCAGTGTTTCTGCTGCAGCTAATGGATTTTCACTGACTTTACTGATTAGACCGTATTCAGCGCCCTCGATTCCGGAGAAAAAACGACCTGTCATGGTCAGTTCTTGAGCAATATCGATGCGAGTTAGGCGCGATAATGTCACCATCCCACTCATATCAGGAATTAATCCCCATTTCATTTCTAAAATCGACATTTTGCTATCGGGGGTGGCAATGCGGTAATCCGTGGCTAAGATAATCTGCATGCCACCGCCAAAACAGTTGCCATGAATGGCTGAAATCACTGGAATAGGTAAGTCGCGCCAAATATGCGCAATTTCTTGCGCAACGTTTAATTTAGACCAAGGCATTTTTAGAAAAACCTTAGGGATCATCATGGGGTCTTTGCTGAGCGCGCCAAAGTCTAGGCCAGCACAAAAAGACGGGCCATTGCCATGCATGATTACTGCGCGAAGGGTGCGATCTTTCCTGATTTTCTTTGCTGTCGCGATTATTTCTTTAAACATTGCCATGTTTAAACCGTTGTGCTTTTCAGGCCGGTTTAAGGTGACGTAAGCAATTTTATTTTTAATTTCTAGCAGTACGCATGCTTCAGTCATAATTAGTATCTGTATGTTGGTGTGTGCAAGTGATAAGAGTCTATTATATTAATGGCCGCATATTTTCATAACATTTGATGTGTTGCTAGTTTAAAACGCAGTATTTTTAGAAATAGATTGTTATCGGTTATCTATTTGTTAGGTTTGATCTTATTAAGAGCTTATCAAAAGCCTGATAAAAACGATAAAACAAGTCTGTTGCGCCGTTAGTTTATTTGCACTTCTTTTGCATCTTATTTTTAGCGCAATATTTATTGACCATGGTGTATGATGTGTTTCATTGTAGAAATACAAAAAAGCATTAAAGGAGGCTTTACACATGGATGAAATCATCAATCTTTTACCGGCGCGTATTCCGGTATTGGTCGTAGATGATGATGAAACGGTTATTCAAGTAACGCGTTTGGTTCTTTCTCGTTTTCGATTTGATCATCATCCATTAGAGTTGATCGTTGCTTATTCTGGTGCAGAAGCCATTCGTATTCTGTCAGAGCGCAATGATATTGCTATTGTGTTACTGGACGTGGTGATGGAATCTGATGACAGCGGTTTTGAGGTTATTACCTATATTCGAAATCAGTTGCATAATTATATAACGCGCATTTTGTTGCGTACCGGGCAGCCTGGATTGGCACCAGAGCGTCAGGTGATCCATGAATACGATATCAACGATTATATTGCTAAAACCGAAGCAACTGCCGATCGCTTAAATTTATCCCTTACCAATGCGCTTCGTTCTTATCGTGATATTTTGCGGGCAGAATACTTAACCCACCGTGTGGTTAGTGCCGAGCTTGAACAAGAGCAGGCATTGCGAGCTTCTCAAGCTAAATCTTCTTTTTTAGCGCATATGAGTCACGAAATAAGAACACCGTTAAACGGTATTATTGGTATGGCTGATATTCTGGCCGATACCGAGTTAAACTCCGACCAGCAGCGCTACTTAACCGATATTTACAATTCAGGCCGAGCCTTATTAAGTATTATTAATGATGTTTTGGATTTGTCTAAAATTGAAGCGGGCAAGCTAGAGCTCGATCCTCAGCGTTTTATTTTACAAGAAGTCATTGCCGAACTTAACTCGATGTTTCATGCGCCGATGCTGCATAAAGAGATTAATTACACTCAGGTTATTGGGGAGGGTGTGCCAGCGGCTATATATGCCGATGGCGTCAGAATTCAGCAATTAATTATGAATTTGCTGGGCAATGCGCTTAAATTTACGCCTAAAGGCGGATCGATTAATTTGGCCATCGACTTGCTTGATAGTGTAGTGGAGAGCGTGGTGAATAATGTGGTGGATAGCTCTACCAATGAGCCCCAAGCTACTGCTAGCAACGATATCACCCTCAAAATAACAGTTTCTGATACCGGTATTGGTATTGATCCTCAGAACTTGCAAACCATCTTTGAGCCTTATCATCAGGCCAATACCAATACCTCGCGTATTTATGGCGGAACCGGGTTGGGATTGTCGTTGTGTCGTGAAATCAGTCATTTAATGAAAGGTGATATAGCGGTTAATAGCATTCAAGGCGAAGGCTCGCAATTTATCGCTCAAATATCCGTTAAGCCCGGAGAAGTCGTATTACAAGATGTTTATGACAAAGCTGATACCCAGGTTATTGCTGGTATGAAGGTTTTGGTTGCTGAAGATAATGTTACCAACCGCAAAGTGGTTGAAATGTTATTGCAAAAATTAAAAGTAGACGTCACGGTAGTTAACGATGGCCAGCAGTTATTGGATTGCATGAAGCAAATATCCCCCGACCTGATACTGATGGACTGTCATATGCCGATTATGGACGGGTTTGAAGCGACCCGTATTTTACGCCAGCAAGGCTGTACCATCCCAATTTTTGCCTTAACGGCTGGGGTTAGTACAGAAGAGCGAGTTGAGTGTGAATCCATTGGTATGGATAAAGTACTCACTAAGCCAGTGACCTTGCAGTCGCTTAAGCATGCCCTTGTTAACATTTCTTGTTAAACAAATTAATGTTTAGTCAGCTCGATGATTTATCTTTGTTAGCCAAATCAGCGATTTGTTTTAAACGATTAATTACCTCAAAATTAATGCTGTTAGGGGTGAAATAATGTTCTTCACAAAGATCACCCACTTCTCTATTCATTAATAAAGCCAGCGCTTCTTCAACTTGTTTGATGCCGTAAATCGAAAAAGTACCTGCGTCAACGGCGTCTACCACCTCTTGTTTTAGCGCCAAGTTGCGAATATTGGCAAAGGGAATAATGACCCCATGTTCACCTGTTAAACCGCGGGCTTTGCATAAACGAAAAAAGCCTTCAATTTTTTCATTAACGCCGCCAATTGCTTGCACTTCACCGTATTGATTAATTGAACCAGTAATGGCAAAACTTTGTTTGAGTGGCTGGTGTATTAACGCAGAAATAATGCAACACAGCTCGCCAAGCGCGGCGCTGTCACCGTCAACATAACCATAAGATTGCTCCATTGCTAAGTTGGCTGAAATCGCTAAGGGAAAATCCTGAGCGTATTTGTGCCCCAAATAGCCCGATAAAATCATAACGCCCTTGGAGTGAATGGCTTGTCCTAATTTAGCCTCGCGTTCAATATCAACAATGCCGCGAGTGCCTGGGTAAACTGTAGCACTGATTCTTGCTGGTGAGCCAAATTGGGTATCACCAATACTCATCACGGTTAGGCCATTAACCTTGCCTATCGCTTCACCTGCGGTTTCGATAAGAATCACGTTATCCAGCATCTGCTGGTGAATGCGGTCGTGAATGCGCCCAGTGCGCTCTTCTTTTGCCAATAAGGCTTGATTGATGTGACGATCGCTGATTAATCCATCCTGCGCTTGTTTGCGCAAAAACTCTGCCTCGGCTAATAGCTCAAATACATCACCAATGCGGGCGGTTAAATAATGTTGATCAGCAGCGATGCGTGAGCTGTATTCCACTAAGCGGGCGATACCAGTGTCACTAATATCGGCATATTGTTGCTCGTCGATACGGCTCTTTAATAAGCGTGCAAACGCATGAATATGATCTTTGGTGCGCGGGATTTCACTATCAAAATCAACAAGGGTACGAAACAGTTCTTTAAAGTCTTCGTCATACTCTTGCAGTAGGTAATAAATATTGCGTGAGCCAATTAATATTAACTTTATATTAAGAGGTATGACTCCCGGCAATAGCGTCGTGGTAGAAACAAGGCCCAATTCTGCATAAGGCGACTCCATTTTTAGCTGCTGCGATCGGATAGAGCGCTTTAGGGCATCCCATACCATAGGTTCAGCAAGCAACTTTTCGGCGTCTAAAATTAAGTAGCCACCGTTGGCTTTATGTAGTGAGCCGGGGCTAATTTTTCTATAATTGGTGGTTAATGCCCCCTGATCACTGGAAAACTCAATCCGGCCAAACAGGTTGCCAAAACTGGGGTGGGGTTCATAAATAACCGGCACGCCTTCGCTATTGTCATGGCATACCGCAATGTTGGGTTGCAGTATGTCTTCTAAAATAGAACGCTTAACGTATTCATCACGGTTTTGCGCGACTCGCTCATCGAGTAATTCTTCCAAAATAATCTTGGGTAGGTGTTCGCGCATAGTGGCTAAAAACGTTAATACCGTAGGAAAATCTTGGTAAGTTAATTCAATCGGCTCCAGTAGAGGGGTGAGTGCAATATTAATAGTATTTTCGTTTAGTTCGCGAAGTTCGTTGGTAGATTCGCGCTTCCATTGGGGTAATTCTGCTAATGATTCGTTAAGAAACTCTTCGAGCATGGCAATGTTTTTATGAAAGCTTTCGCGTTCGGTTTCGCTCAATTGTGCAAATTCGGTTTCATCCAGAGTTTTACCGTCTTTCATTGGGGTAAAGCTAATAGCAGACGAATCTCGAAAGACCGCGGTATTGACCTTCATTGCTTTCTTTTCAACCTGTTCAAGTGCTTTGTCGTATTTACGGTTAAAGGCATGATCGATGGTGGATTTTTGCTGTTGGTAACTAGGGTGTTCGAATACCGCAGGAAACGTCGCCAGTAAATTGTTAATTAACTCATCGAGAATGTCTTTAAATTCAAGCGCTTTGGTCGGAGGTAGTTCCAGCACTTTGGGCTCGCGTGGATTGCTAAAGTGATTCACGTAGCACCAATCACTGGGTGCTGGTTGCTGCGCTGCTTGGGTTTTTAAGTACTCACGGATGTAGGACGAACGGCCCGTGCCATTTTCTCCCATGGCGTATATGTTGTATCCAGGGCGATCGATGCCAACGCCAAAGCGAATTGCATTTTCAGCGCGGCCTTGGCCAAGTACGCCGTTAAAAGGTTGCAGCTCACTCGAACTTTTAAAAGATAATTCATTAGGGTCTATGCGCGTGGAAACTTGATCGGCAGCAAGTGCTGTTGGTGTGTGGCCAGCCTGAGGCATGGTGAATCCTTATCTGTATAAACAATATGCCTTAAAGAATACCCTTTAAACGAAGGGCTGCAAGGGGTTTTAGTCTGCGAGAATACGTCGTTAGTATTGCTTTTTAATTGCGTATTCGGATAATGGCCAGCTCTCAAGATTCTATTGCTACTATGTCTATTCAACCAGAAGATCGTACAACGATCGATATGTTCACCTCTCCTGAGCGTGGGCGTCCTAAAACCAGTCCCTATGATCGCAGTACTCAACTGAAATTGAGTAAGCGTTTGCAGCGTCACCGTGATAAGCACAAAGGGCTGCGTCGAGTTGAGGTCAAGCTTAATGCAGAGGTGGTTGAATTATTAGACAGTTTAACCGCTGAACTAGGGATTTCACGCGCCGATGTGATTGAAAACGGTTTGATGCGTTTATTAGAGCAGTAAGTTAGTAATAAAAAATGCTAAGTGATTAATTTGGCTTGCTTTTTTTAATGTGGTGAGCATAATAGCATCCAGGATTTAAGCATTGCTTTATAACAATACTTAAATCGCAGCGTGTTATGGTGATCCTTATCGGTCCCTTCGCAACGAGATACTACAAACCCCGCCAGGCCCGGAAGGGAGCAACGGTAGTAGTTGATTCGTGTGCCGAGGTGTGGCTGGTAGGGGTCATCTCCAATATCTTCAAGTAATCTTCTCTGTTCCAGCTATAAACCCTGTGTAATCCTTGTAAATTTTCAGCTTAATTGTTTCTGACTTTAGTCTCGTTTCCCGTTATGATAACCACCATGATCAAACAATTTTCGGATTTCTCATGAGTTATCAGGTACTTGCGCGTAAATGGCGTCCTCGTTTCTTTGCTGAGATGGTAGGGCAAGAACATGTGCTTCGCGCCCTTATCAACGCATTAAACGAACAGCGCTTGCACCACGCTTATCTTTTTACCGGTACTCGAGGCGTGGGTAAAACCACCATCGCTCGTATTTTGGCGAAATGTTTAAATTGCGAGCAAGGAGTGAGTGCCACTCCCTGTGGGGAATGTTCTTCTTGTCGTGAAATTGCTGAAGGGCGTTTCGTCGATCTAATAGAAGTTGATGCAGCATCGCGTACAAAAGTTGAAGACACCCGCGAATTATTAGACAACGTTCAATATGCGCCAACCCGAGGTCGTTATAAGGTGTATCTGATCGACGAAGTTCATATGTTGTCGACTCACAGTTTTAACGCTTTACTCAAAACACTAGAAGAGCCTCCTGAGCACGTAAAATTTTTGTTGGCGACCACCGATCCACAAAAACTGCCAGTGACCGTGTTGTCGCGTTGTTTGCAGTTCAGTCTCAAAAATATGACTCCCGAGCGAATTGTTGACTACCTTGAAACAGTATTAGACGCTGAAAAAATTGGTTATGAAGAAGCCGCTTTATGGCAACTAGGTCGTGCTGCTCAGGGCAGCATGCGCGATGCCTTGAGCTTAACGGACCAGGCCATTGCTTATGGGCAAGGCCAAGTTTTTGAACATCAAGTCAATGCTATGCTTGGCACTATGGACCGCGGGCGAATTTTTAAGCTGGCTGAAATTTTAGCCAGTGGTCAAGTGGTTGATTTGCTAGCCGAGGTTGCCGAGATGGCCGAGCACGCCCCCGATTACGATGAAGTTGTTCAGGCATTGATGCAGGTTTGGCATAAAGTAGCGGTAGCTCAAGTTGCGCCTAATTCTGTAGACAATAGTGAAGGCGATAAAGATGCCATTATGCAATTGGCCAAAGCCATGCGTGCCGAAGATGTGCAACTGTTTTATCAAACTGCGTTAGTGGGGCGTAAAGATTTGCCTTTGGCTGCAGACCCACGCCAAGGTTTCGAAATGGTGTTATTGCGCATGCTGGCTTTTAAACCGGTTAATAGTGCTCCGCTGCATTTGGATTTGGTGAGCACGCTGCAAGCACCGCAACGCTCACAGCAAAAGCAGGGCCAGCTTTCAACAGATGCGCTAGCTGCAGAAGTTAACGATGTCGAAGAAGGAACAGAAGAAAAAAAGCCCCTAGCTGACTCAGACGATGCCCCTGAATCAGCGTTAAACCCTGTTGAACAGCAAGCCGTTTCACCAATGCCTGGCGTGACTAAAATGGGCATGGCATCGGCCTTACTCGATAACCCGATTGAAGCGAATAAAGCGAATGACTCGAATACTGAAAGCACCGCTGGTGAACCGTTAACACCTCAAGCCAGTAATGCGCTTAATAGTGATGTAGCGGCTACGTTTGCATTCGATTGGCAGCAGCTTTCGGGGTTAAATTGGTGGCAGTGGGTGAGAAACTTACCGCTGGCAGGCATGCCGATGGCCATCGCTTTAAACAGTGCCCTGATTAGTCGCCACGAAAACCAATTAGTTATGGATGTTGATCCAGACCAAGGCGCGTTATTTAACGATGCTCAGCGTCAGCGTATTGAACAAGTATTATGCGAGGTGACACAGCTTCCAGTGCAGTTAATAATGCATGTTCAATTACCTCGTGGTGAAACCCCACAACAGCGTCGCACGCGAATCATGTCGGAACGTTTTGCTGAGGCTGAGCATTCAATAATGGAAGACGAAGTGGTACAAAGCTTGGTGTCTGAGTTTGAAGGGCATATTATTCAGGGTACGGTTAAACCGCTGGCTAGAACCAAATCTTAAGAATCAAATAATAAACGTTTTAAAAAACCTAACGAAATAGGAAAATATTATGATTAAAGGTGGAATGGGCAACTTAATGAAGCAAGCCCAGCAGATGCAAGAAAAAATGCAAAAAGCTCAAGAAGAATTAGCCAATTCTGAAGTAACTGGTGAATCCGGTGCGGGTCTGGTGAAAATCACCATGACAGGTCGCCACGATGTCAAACGTGTAGAACTTGACGACAGTGTGATGAGCGAAGATAAAGAATTGTTAGAAGATTTATTAGCCGCTGCGGTTAACGATGCTGTCCGTAAAATTGAAGAAAAAAACCAAAGCCAAATGTCGTCTATGACTGCTGGTATGGGATTACCGCCGGGCATGAAACTGCCTTTTTAATCCCTTATTTAGCTTTTACTGTTCGCTCAAATGGTTAACACCCTATTTTAGGATCAAGCACATGTCGATGAAGTTACCTGCAGCCTTGCAGCAGTTGATTGATTCTTTTCAAATCTTACCCGGCGTTGGGCCTAAATCAGCCCAGCGCATGGCTTTGTACTTATTAGAAAAAGATCGCTTAGGCGCAGAAAGGTTGAGCAATAGCTTGCGTCAAGCAATGGAAAAACTAAGCCATTGTCAATCTTGCCGTAACTACGCCGAAGCTGACTTGTGTCCTATTTGCAGTGATAGCCAGCGCTCTACAGACGCTTTGTGTGTAGTAGAATCTCCTTCAGATGTACTCGCGTTAGAGCAGGGCGTTGATTTTAACGGTCAATACTTTGTTTTATACGGACATTTATCGCCTATTGATGGCGTTGGACCGAGCGAGCTCGGATTAGCTAATTTAAAGCGCAAGGTAGAACAACAGAATATTCAAGAAGTTATTGTGGCCACCAATCCAACGGTTGAAGGCGAAGCAACTGCGCAGTTTATTATGGATATGTTGCCCAGCGACGTTGTTGTTAGTCGTATAGCGCATGGTATTCCGATGGGCGGTGAACTCGATCTAGTCGATGGCGGCACGTTAAATCATGCGCTTTCTGGCCGCCGTGTGATGATGTGATTTTTAAATCAATTTCAAATCGTTAATTAGTCAATCCGCCGATATAGAGAGTGAAAATATTTTAAATTCTATCCCAAAACCCGTATGGATAACCACCAACGACCAATTACTGTACTACTGTCAACAGTGGCAGCTGCAAGATTTTATCGCTTTGGATACAGAATTTGTTCGCACCTCTACTTTTTTTCCAAAAGCGGGGTTGGTGCAAGTAGCAGATGCTGACGATTGTTATTTAATTGATCCGCTCACTATTACTGACTGGTCTAGTTTTGCTGCACTGTTAGACGATCAAACCGTGGTTAAGGTATTTCACGCCTGTTCAGAAGATTTTGAAGTATGCCATTGCCTCACTGGAACCATTCCTTCGCCGGTGGCGGATACTCAGTTGGGCGCTGCACTTGCCAGCTTGGGCGGCATAATGGGGTTTCAGCGTTTGGTAAAGGCCGTTCTTGGGCTGGATATTGATAAAGGTGAAACCCGCTCCGACTGGTTGCAGCGTCCTCTGCGAGATAATCAAGTCAGTTATGCCGTTGCGGATGTGTTTTATTTGTACCAATGTTATCAAAAATTGGTGACCACGCTGACCGACATGAACCGAATGAGCTGGTGGCAAGAAGACTGCACCCGGTTAATGGAAGCTGGCCGTATTTCTGATGATTACACGCAGCAGTATCGTAAAATAAAACTGGCTTGGAAATTACGTCCGCAAGAGCAATATATTTTGCAACAAATGTGCATTTGGCGCGAAAAAACAGCCCGCACTCTTAATATTCCACGTTCGCACCTAATTGCTGACAATGTTTTGTGGAACATTGCCCGTTATCAGCCTGCTCATTTAGGGGATTTAGCAAGGGCCGGCATGAAGCTGCATTTAAGACAAAGTCATGGCGAAGAAGTACTGGCAATAATTGCAGAAGCGAGCGCTGTTGCTGATTCTGTATGGCCCGAAGCATTGAGCCAACCGTTGTCTGTAGATGCCGGTGTGTATTTGAAAAAACTGAAGAAAATCGTCACTACGCGCGCTGAAATTATCGATATTCCCGCAGACATGCTAGTTAAGAAAAAAACACTGGAAGCGTTATTACGATCTGGGTATCCTCGCGGCCCATACACTTTACCTGACGTTCTTTTAGGCTGGCGGAAAAGTGAAATTGTAGACGATTTGCAGGCTTCTTTAGCGCACGTTGAAGCATTAAACTCATAGAATAACGATAGGCTGTTATGACCAAATTACTATGCAATGTGTATAAAAGTCTTCGCAAAGAAGAAACCTATTTATACGTGTCTTTAAAAGATGATTTGTCTGAAATTCCAGTAACCCTGCTAGAAACCTTTGGCACACCAAAACTGGTGACTAAATTGTTGCTAACACCAGAGCGTAAATTAGCGTTAGTAACAGCTGACAAAGTCATTGATTCAATTAAAGAAAAAGGCTTTTACTTGCAGTTACCCCCGCCTAAAGAAAATATGGGCACAGGTTTGGATCTGTTTTGTAAAAAGGATAAAGACGAGTGAGCGCACAACCTTTTTGGCAAACCAAAACATTAAAGCAAATGAGCAAGCAAGAGTGGGAGTCACTATGTGACGGCTGTGCTCGTTGTTGTTTGCACAAATTAGAAGATGAAGATACCGAAGAAGTCTATTACACCGATATCCATTGTCGTTACTTAGACAAGCAGGATTGTTCTTGCACTGTGTATCAAACGCGTAATCAAAAAGTACCAGAATGCGTTTGGTTAACCCCAGAACAGGCTGAGAGTTTTCATTGGCTTCCTGATACCTGCGCTTACCGCTTAATTGCAGAAGGCAAACCGCTTTATGATTGGCATCCTCTGATAAGTGGTGATCCTGAAAGCGTGCATAAAGCTGAGATTTCACTGCGTGGTAAAGGCATTCCAGATGATCAAGTTCCTGAGGAGGAGTGGCAGAGCCACATCATATGGAAAGCTTAATGTTTGATGTGTTCGTACAGTGGCTGGCTTACGGCTTGTCAGCCTTGGCGTGTTTTTGGGCATGGGAGAAATTATTTTTCTGGATCAAGCAAAAAGACCTTAAAATTATTATTCGAATTTTAGGCGCTGCTTTATTGTTTACACCGGCACCTTTAGACATCGAAGGGACTGATTTTGCTCCTGCTTTTATTGTGATCATCTTCCGCACGTTCTTAGAGAACGATACCTCGATATTTGATGCAATCATTTATATGTTAGCGGCCTTGTGCGTCGGCTTGATTTTGATGTCGTTATTATCGTTGTTTGCCTATTTGCGTGCTAAATATGCTTCTCGCAGTGAGTAGCTATTGCTCTTTGTTGTTTGTGTAAAGAGTTGATATTGCTGGTAAATGATTAATTCTTTGCTATCTTTATAATTATAATAAATTGATACAATAGACAGTTAAAAACACAGCTACTCTACTGCCAGTTTATTGCCACTCTAGTATTTAATTATTGTCTATCTGTTGGAGTTACGTAATGCCCAGAGAAATATTATCAACCGCTTTACTTTCAACGGCTTTAATTTTTAGTGTTATAACGTTTAATATTTTTAGCCCTGCAGTTTCTTATGCCGAAGAACCTTCAGGTAGCCAACAAAGCTTGCCTTTTGATGTTCGTATCGTCATTGATATTTCTGGCAGCATGAAACAAACCGACCCTAATAATCTGCGTATTCCTGCCCTTAACTTGTTGTTAGAATTAATGCCAGAAGGTGCTCAAGCGGGTATTTGGACATTTGGACAGTATGTGAATAACCTACTGCCGGTTGCTCCTGTTGATCAGGACTGGCGAGAAAAAGCCAAAGCCGCTGCATTAAAAATAAACTCAGTGGGCTTAAATACAAATCTAACCGGTGCATTAAACGATGCCGCTTGGGGTTTAAAAGCCGATGCGGGTTTTCAGCAAAGTATTATTCTACTAACCGATGGTCAAATTGATATGGCCATTGTTGACGCGGCAAACGCTGAGCAAACTAATGCCAAAGAACGCAATTTACTGATGACCCAAGTGCTGGAAAAATACCGCAAAGCTGGGGCAAGCATTCATACCTTGGCTTTGTCAGATTTAGCCGACAAAGGGTTACTGCAAAGACTGGCACTAGAAACCGGTGGGGTATATTCACAAGCCGATGATGCCGAAGCTTTAATGAAAGCGTTTCTAAGAGCGTTTGATCGTGCAGTGCCCGCCGAGCAAGTGCCGATGGACGATAATACTTTTGTTATTGATAGCAGTGTCGATGAATTAACAGCACTTATTTTTAAACGTACAGTCAGTACTGATCAAGACAGTGCTCTATTAAGCCCTTCTGGTATGCGTTTATCGGCACTTGACCACCCTAAAAATGTTCGTTGGCACCAAGATATCAATTTTGATCTGATTACTATAAAGCAGCCCGAAGCTGGAACCTGGGTAGCAGAAGCAGACTTAGATCCTTCCAATCGCGTCACTATTTTAACTGATTTAGCTCTGTCGGTAGAGGGCATACCTGCCACATCATTCCCCACGGATAAACTCGACGTTATTATCAAGTTAACCAATGAAGGTAGTGTGGTTAAAAACGCAGAAATATTGCGTTTAACCGACGTTAAGATGAACGTGCTAACAGCGTCTGGGCGCGAGGGCAGTAAAATACTGTCTAATCCAGAAAACCCTCCTGTTGATGGCATGTTTTATGAAGGGCTGCACCGCGTTCGAGAAGTAGGACAGTATCAAATAGACATTATTGCAGAAGGCAGAACGTTTCAGCGTAAGCGCAGTATTTCTATGACAGTGATGGAACCTATTGAGGTGGTTAACCAGCCCGATTTAGAAAATAATGTGTACCGAATTGCAGTGAAACCTTTAGCAAAAAATCTTGATTTAGAACGTACGCGGGTCATTGCGAAAATTAAAAGCCCAGACGATAGCACTATTATTCAATCGGTTTTGTATAATCCTGAAGCGCAAGCTTGGGTCAGCGAAATCTCAGAATCTAAAGGACCTGGTGAATATTCAGTTGAGCTAAATGTACGCGGGATCACGCTTACCGATAATAATTTCAAAGTGAAACCCGATCCTATTGTATTTAACTTACCCATTACATCTGCTATAGAATCACCAGTAGCGGTACAAACAGAAACACAAGCAGCAGTAGATGCAGCAGTAGATGCAGCAGAAGGCATTGCTGTGAATACCGACGCAAATGTTGTGATAGCCGCCGAAGTAGAAGAAGTTATAGAGTCAGAGTCAGAGTCAGAGTCAGAGTCAGAGCAAACCAATGCTAATGATGAAGGGCTTGCTTGGTGGGTTTATCTTATTACTGCTTTAGCGGGTATTTCCGTTATTGGTGCGGGTGTCTGGTGGTTTTTATTACGCAAACCAGAGGCGGTAGACGCGCAAACTGATCGAGATAAAAAAGGTTTACTAGACGATTTAGAAGACTCAGAAAAACTGAAAGACGAGTTTGCAGGGGATTTTGATTCTCTTGATGAGGGCGACGAAGAAGAAATTCCACTGATGAACGAGCCGGCACCTTCGGAATCAGCTGACTCTGACTCTGATTCCGACTCTGCATTTGCGGTTGATGACAGCACTATTGAAGTCGTTTCCGAAGAAGTTGTTGCAGATGTTGTTGGGGATGTTGTTGAGGATGTTGTTGGGGATGTTGTTGAAGAGTCACCTATTTTAGATGAACCCGTTGTCGCAGACGTTTTAGAAGAGCCACCTGTTTTAGATGAAGAGGTCGTAGCAGAGTCAATGGCAGAAACCAATGATGATGACGGTTTCCCAACAGAAGACGACTTTGATGAAAACTTCTCTATTGATCCAGATGATGAACTCGATTTCGATGAAGATTCTTGGGGTGAGTTTGATGAAGATAAAGAAGATAAAAAAGATTAATCCATTGTTGGTTAAATTTACGTAGAAGAAGTTGAATTATCAAAAGGGCCAGTTGGCCCTTTTTTTGTAAAAGAAGTATTGCAAACGAATTTTGCCAGCAAGAACTTTAGCGGTAAGTGGCGCATCTTGTTGCATGGCGCCTATACCCTTATACTGCGCTAAACTGTAAGGCATTAATATGATTGAAAAATCGCTAATTTAACTGAAGACGATGACTTGAGGTTATTATGAAGTTCCAAGGTACTAATAAATACGTCGCAACTCCAGAGTTGCAAATGGCTGTTAATGCTGCGATTACCCTACAGCGTCCATTGCTGCTAAAAGGTGAGCCAGGTACGGGTAAAACAATGTTGGCTGAACAGCTAGCAGAATCGTTAGGTACCAATCTGATTCAATGGCACATCAAAAGTACGACCAAAGCACATCAAGGACTATACGACTACGATGCTGTATCGCGCCTGCGTGATTCGCAATTAGGTAATGAAAAAGTTCATGACATTAAGAACTACATTGTTAAAGGTAAATTGTGGGAAGCGTTCGATGCCGATAAACCAGTAGTTTTATTGATCGACGAAGTTGACAAGGCGGATATCGAATTCCCTAATGATTTATTGTTAGAACTCGATAAAATGGAATTTTATTGTTACGAAACACAAGAGCGTGTCGTTGCCAAGCATCGTCCGATTATCTTAATTACCAGTAACAACGAAAAAGAATTACCCGATGCTTTTTTACGTCGTTGTTTCTTTCATTACATCGATTTTCCATCTAAAGAAACCATGAAAAAAATTGTCGATGTTCATTACCCGAACATTCAGCAAGATCTGGTGAAAGAAGCGATGGAGATATTCTTCGATGTTCGCAAAGTCCCAGGCATTAAGAAAAAGCCTTCTACTTCAGAGCTAATCGATTGGTTGAAATTGTTAATGGCCGACGATTTAGGCGTAGAGTTTTTACGTGAAGCCAATAGCACCAGCGCGATTCCCCCAATGTATGGAGCATTGGTGAAGAATGAACAAGACGTACAGCTATTAGAAAAGCTGGCCTTTATGAGTCGTCGTCGCGGTTAGGCGTTTTCAATTGGAGGCTAATTATGCTCATTGATTTTTTCATGACCGTGCGTCAGGCCAAAGTGCCATGCTCTGTCAGTGAATATTTAGATCTAGTGGAAGCGGTGCAAAATCATTTAGCTTTTTCTAACATAGACGAGTTTTATGCGCTTGCTAAGCTGTGTTTGGTAAAAGATGAGCGCCACTATGACAAGTTTGATAAAGCGTTTGGTCATTATTTTGAAGGTCTCGACAGCGTAGACTTTGCAATGGATGATCCCAATATTCCTGAAGATTGGATGCGTAAAGAAATGGAACGCATAATGACTCAAGAAGAAATGGACAAGATAGAAAGTCTCGGGGGCTTAGATGAGCTAATCAAAGCCTTTAAAGAACGTTTAGAAGAACAAAAGAAGCGCCATAAAGGTGGTACAAAAATGATTGGTACTGGTGGAACTTCACCGTTTGGTTCCAATGGTTTTAACCCCGAAGGCTTTCGTATCGATCAAGGTAAGTCGCGCCACAAAAAAGCTGTAAAAGTATGGGAAAAGCGTAATTACAAAGACCTTGATGACTCCATTCAACTGGGTATTCGTAATATTAAAGTGGCTTTACGGCGCTTGCGTAAATTTGCGCGCACGGGTTCGGCCGACACCTTAGATTTAGACGATACTATTTCATCAACAGCGCGCAACGCTGGCTTTCTTGATATTAAACTAGTTCCAGAACGTCATAATGCGGTGAAAGTGCTGTTGTTTTTTGATATTGGTGGTTCTATGGACCCTCATGTCAGAATTTGTGAAGAGTTGTTCTCGGCTGCACGTACCGAGTTTAAGCACATGGAAACGTTTTATTTTCATAACTGCTTATACGAGTCGGTGTGGAAGAAAAACATCCGTCGCACCAACGAGCAAACCATGACTTGGGATTTGTTAAACAAATATGGCAGTGACTATAAAATCATTTTTGTTGGCGATGCCATGATGGCTCCTTACGAAGTGACCCATGCCGGTGGCAGTGTCGAACACTGGAACGAAGAACCGGGTGCAGTATGGTTGCAGCGCATTAAAGATAAATTCACCAAAGTTGTGTGGATTAACCCAGCCCCCGAACATCATTGGGGAAATGGCGGCTCGTTAGGAACGATTAAGCATATATTTGAAGATCAAATGTATCCTTTAACTCTAACTGGGCTAGAAAATGCCATGAAGCAGTTAAGTAAGTAAGTATTAGTCATCGGTCTTTAGCTGAGAGCGTGTCTGCCTTGTATGAACAAGTCATTAGACGATCTCAGCCAAAAGACTGGCTTTTAGTGTAAGAATATGTAAACTAAACCTCATTATTAGGGAGGATAATAAAGTCGTCATAAAAATAATAATAAATTAAATAAGGCTAACGCACATGCGCAGCTTATATACCGTTATCTCAGCATTATTGTGTTACGTGTTAACCCGATCATCCTTGTATTTACTAAATGCTATTTCATTTGTCAGAAATGGTACGTCTGTCTCAAAAAATCCCCTGTTAAAAGCATTGCCTGCGACTAAAAAGTGGTACTCTTGTCTAACAATTTTAGCTGCTAATAGGGAATATTCTGTCAGTTTAGCCTTGCTAAAATTGTTTAGAAGCTCATATGAACGCTTACATGAAAGCCCATGTGAAAGCCCATGTGAAAACCTATATAAAAGCTCAGCTAAAAGATTTTCCATTAATACAGCACTGTGCTCATTACTGTTTATGAGCACTGTTATTCCTGCTCATGGGATAGAAGTAGGCAGTCGGGTCAGCGATTTTGTCATGCCCGCTACTAAAGGATCACCTCAGCGTTTATCCGAACAGGTGGGTCATCCGGTCATGTTGATTTGGTTGAATGATTGCGATGGTTGTGAAGAAGAATTAATAGATTGGCAGTACCTTGCTGAAATTATGGCTGATGAAGGATTAATAGCTTGGTTTTTATGGCGCAAAGAAGCTAGTAATAAAGCGCCATGGTCACGTTTACCAGTGTTAGAATACAATAATAATAAACAGGCGTGGTGGTTTGAATCTAATTCTAACTTAGCCGTCATGCTGATTAATCCCGAAGGTGTTTTAGATCATTTATTTATCGATGATATTAATGCTCAAAAGTCTGAAATCACTCATATATTAAAAAAGTGGCTGCATAATCGCCCATGGTTTCCGTTAGAAGGTCAAAAGTAATGCGTTTAATAGGTCTGTTTTTATGCTCAATGTTGTCGGTTGCTGTGTATGGTGATAGCACGTTAACCAAAGAATCTGATAGCAGTAAAGCCAGCAGTAAAGTAAGCGATCAAGTTGTATCTATTAAACAATCGGTACTCGACCTAAATCGTGAATTGTACCAATTAGAAAAAGAGCTTCTTAATCCAGCGACGACCCGCGCGGCAGTATATTTATCACTTTCTGGTGGCGAGTTTTTTGAGCTGCATTCAGTAACGATTGCGATCGATGATCAAAACCCCATTCAATATTTGTATACCGAACGTCAGCTAGCAGCGTTGCGTCAAGGTGCGGTTCATCCTGTCGCCAATCTTAATATAGGACCTGGTTTGCATTCTTTTAATGTCGTAGTTAAAGGGAAAAATCACCAAGGCTTAGCGGCAGAAATGGCGCTAGAAAAACAAATTGAAAAAAACCGTCAGCCTTTATACCTTGAATTAACCGTTGCAGATAATAACGAAACAAAAACAGCTGCTTTGACGGTTAGTCAGTGGCAGTAGCATGAAATACTCATTAGTCCGTTTTCTTTGTGGTGTCTTATTATGCTTGCCAGCGGTTGCTGACGAGCAGCAAATCTTGCGTCTGCAAAAAGGGGTTTTTAATTACCACTATCTAACCGCTGATTTTCCTAGTGCAATGCAGCATCTGGCTCAGTGGCGTCAAGACGATCAGGTTATTTCATCAGATGTTGAAGTGTTAGAAGCTAACATGCTGCTATCCCTCGGCTTGCATCAACAAGCGCAACAAATTTTCAACTCTCTGCAGCAGCCTGGTCAGCAAATTAAAAAAAGTATTTCTCCTACAGCTTGGTTTTTACTTGCCAAACGTTGGTTTCAGCTAGGTGATTATCAAGCAGTACTCAACAGCATAGAACAGATTCAAATTCCCGAAGGTGGTTTAAGCCGTTTTGGTGAAGACCGCTTCGCAGAAACTCAATTTATGAAAGCAACTGCATACATTGAATTGGGTCAGCACAACCTTGCTCAAGAACAAATCAGTAAAATGAGCCGCTTTGGTCTTTGGACCGGTTATGCAAGGCACAATTATTTATTGGCAATGTTTAAAGGCAATAATAGTGGCACAGGGTTAAGTTTATTAATTGAAGATGCCTCATTTTATACGCCTAAATCAGCAGAAGGTCGTCACCTAAAAGATCGCATTAATTTAATTGCCGCTATGCATTTTTTACAAGATGGTCAATACCGCTCAGCTGAAAAACATCTGCAAAGGATTAGTTTAGATGGGCCTTATACCCCTGCTGCTTTATTGCAGTTAGGTTGGGCTAGAGTAGAGCAAAAACGTTATCAGCAGGCATTTCAACCTTGGCGTGAACTGCAGCTGCGGTTTAATAATTTTGAGTTTGATGTAATGGAATCGTTGTTGGCTGTTCCTCATGTATTAGAGCGTATGGGTGCTCATACGCAAGCATTAAAAACGTTCGAAAATTCAGAAATTAAATTATTAACCATGCAGCAAACGGTTAACAATACGCAGCAGCAATTGGCATCAAGTTCATGGATCGATAGCTGGGTAAAACAGCAAGACAGTTCAAACTGGAGCTGGCAAGCCGATGTGAATTCGGTATTTGATTTCAACCAAACTTCAGCATTATTAAAAGGTTTATTAGTGCAAACAGATTTTGTTAATAAGCTTGCTGAGTATCGTGATTTAACGTTAATAAATAATTATCTAAGTGAAAAAGAAACACATCTTTTGTTGTGGTCAGATCTCGTTGAGCAAAGAAAACAACAATCGCAAGTTGATTACGCTGCAGAGGTTATTAAGCGCGCCAGTCAGCAACTTGATAACGCTTATACAAAACTCAGTGAGTTACAATTAAAGTATGAGCAATCAGAAAAAGATATGTTTGCGCTACCGAATGCGCTGGAAAAAAAGAACATTGATGCACTAACGCGAGCAGTAAAATCTATCGAGCGGTTAGATTTAGCCAATACAGCCAGTCGAAATTTACAGCCTTATAAGCAACGCTGGACTCGAGTTAAAGGTGTATTTTTATGGCACATGCAAGAAACTAAACCCAGCAAGCAATGGCAATTAAGGCAACAGCTTGTGGTGTTGGATGAATTAATCAAGCGCAGTAACAGACAGCTTTTGCAAACGCGTTTGGCTATGCAGTGGGCACCCGAAGCTTGGCAAGGAATGGCGCAGCGGGTTAATGATCTATTGCGCACCACCACCGCCACCAAAGCAATGGCATTAGCAGCAAAGCAACAAAGTAAACAGCAGTTAACGTTAATGGCGAATGCAGAGCTAACCGATTTGCATCAACGCATTAATGATTATTTATCGCAAACTAGATTATCCATTGCGCGTTTGTATGACGACGCTTTGCAAAATACGATGAACAGCGATAGCACCTCGGCCAATCTTGATCAGGAAGGTCGTTAATATGACGAAGTTTATTTTTTTGACATTACTGATTTTATCGGCTATGAATTTGTCGGGTTGCAGCGTTTTTGAAAATTTAACCAAACCGACTGAGCTTAAAAACCAAACATTGGCTAACTTGAAGCCTGCTAACGTGCGTGTACTTGGGAACGAAAACATAACAACTGATTACGACCAAGTAATGCAGAAGTATCGAGCGTATTTGGAAGTCTCAGAAGATGCTGAGTTGCGAGTCAGAACCCATCATCGTATTGCCAATTTGCGCCTGCAAAAAGATCAATCGCTGTGGGATAAAACCTACTCCATCGATCAGCTCGACTCTCATTTAAAGCCTGATTTAAAGACTGAAAAACAGACCGCGGATGTGGGCAATGATGAACTTGCCGTAATTGATTATGGGCGTGAATCTATTGCAGATTATGAAGCTTTGCTGGCCGAATATCCCGATCGCAACGATAACGACATTGCCCTGTATCAATTAGCCAAAGCTTATTCTTTAGCCGCTGAACCTTTTGAAACCATTCGAGTACTCGAATCGTTGGCTGCGAATTTTCCTGAATCAGACTATTTTTTAGAATCGTTATTTCGATTGGGAGAAATTTATTATGCCAACGGTGTGTATGATTTGTCAGAAGCTTCTTTTCAGCGCGTGATAGAATTTGGCCCAGCCGAAAATAAATATTTTGTCAGTGCCGGTTATTTAATAGGCTGGACACAGTTTAAACAAAATAATTATCAACAGTCGTTAATTTCATTTACCCAGTTGTTGGATGCAGAGTTTCCTAATAAACAATCTTTAGCGTCTGCTTCGATAAGTCAGCAAGATATGCTCAGCGATATTTTGCGCATTATGGCGATTACTTTTGATTATTTAGGCGATTGGCAAAATATTGATGAATTTTATACTCAGCAAGGTGAGCGTCATTACGAGTATAAAGTGTATGAAACGTTAGCGGCGCAGTATTATAATAAAAAGTATTTTAAAAGTGGGGCTTCAACCTTGCGTGCTTTTATCAAGCGTTACCCTAATGATGATCTGGCTCCCGTTTTTTACCAGCGCTTGATTACAGGATATGCTCAAGCACGTTATCCGACCTTATTAAGAAAGCATAAGAAAATTTACGTTGATACGTTTGGTGTGGATAGCCCGTATTTTAAAACTCATAACCAAGACGTTCAAAATATTATTAAACCTGCATTGGCAAGTTACCTATGGGATTTAGCGCGCTTTAATCATGCTTGGGGACAAAGTTTAAAAAATAAAAAAGAAAAAAATGCCCGCCTGCAAGATGCTATTCACTGGTATACAACGTATATCAAAAGTTTTCCTGAGGCCAGCGACGCAGCAAAAGCTCACTTCTTATTAGCAGAAGTCGCTTACCAAACCGGTCAGTATCCACTGGCAAAAGATCATTACGAAATAGTAGCGTATCAATATCCCGAGTATGAAAAATCGGCAGAAGCCGGTTATGCGGCAATTTTAACCTACAGTAAACACAAGCCTAAAGCATCGGAGAAAGCAGCTTGGCGACAGCTCACCGTCGCCAGTGCCATGCGTTTCGTGCAAGAATTTCCTAACGATGATCGTCGCGGCCAAGTATTAGTCAATACTGCAGAAATGTTATTAGCTGATCGTAATTTTGAACAAGCGTTGGCTACCGCAAATTTAGCTTGGCAAAGTGAAGGTGTTTTGTCAGATCGCCACCGTTACGGTGCAGCTTTAGTAAGAGGCCATTCCAGTTTTGAGCTCGAGCAGTTTATTGAAGCGGAAAGCGCCATTCTAGAAGCATTAAATTACAGCCAGATTAAACCATTAGTTCGTAAGGACTTGCGTGAAAAATTAGCTGCTTCGGTTTACAAGCAAGGCGAAATGGCGCAGTTAGCCGGTGATCATGAGTTGGCAGTACAAAGCTGGTTGCGGATTGCCCAGTTGGTGCCAGAAAGTGATATTAAAATCAGTGCCGAGTTTGATGCAGCTACCTTGTTAATGGCCGCAGAAAAATACGATCAAGCCGTTCCTGTGTTGTTAGCGTTTAGAAAATCGTACCCTAAGCACCGCTTATTAAAAGACATTCCTTCAAAATTAATTGTTGCTTATGAAAGCCAAGAAAATTGGCGCGATGCCGCTTTTGAATTACAAAAAATTTGGCAGCAAAAAGGTGACAAAGACCAGCAGCGCATTGCATTATTTCAGTCTGCAGAATATTTTGAAAAAGCCAACGACTTAGACAACGCGTTGGCCATGTATAAGCGTTACGCGCACGATTATAAAAGGCCTTTTAACCCAGCGATTGAAGCACACCATAAGTTGGATCAAATTTATTTAAGCCAAAACGAAACAACTAAACGTTTATTTTGGCTAAATAAAATAGTGTGGTTGCATTTGGGCGCAAAACAAGACAAAACTGATCGTTCGAAATACTTGGCAGCAAAAGCCGCTTATGAATTAGCCGAAAACGAACGCATAAAATATGATCGCGTTAATATTACCTTGCCGCTGGCAGTAAGTATTAATAAAAAGAATGCATTAATGCAGGCGGCATTAGAACGTTATACCCAAGCGGTTCAAATAGGTGTATTAGAATTTACTACGTCGGCCACATATCGAATTGCCGAACTGTACTCGCAGTTTAGTAAACGATTAATGGCATCAGAGCGCCCAAATGGCATGGATGAGTTGGAATTAGAAGAATACGTTTTCTTATTAGAAGACCAAGCATTTCCATTAGAAGAAGCGGCCATTGAGGTTCATCAAACCAATGCTGGACGTACATTTGATGGTTTATACGATGAGTGGGTCAAAAAAAGCTACGGTTCATTGGCTAAATTAATGCCCGCACAATATGCAAAATTTGAAAAGCAGGTGAGTTATGTCGACGCGATACGATAACGCAATACGCGCAAGCTTACTGGCTTTGTCGTTTGTTATAACGGGTTTAGTTGGTTGCAGTACTGTTGCACCTAAACCTGTTGTTGTCGACACTCAGGCAGATGTACTTGGCCCCATAAACCCAGAGCTTCAACAAAGTTTTAGTGAAGCCTTGGTGTTATTGCGTGATCAAAAATTCAGCGAAGCCGAGCAGCAGTTGTTGTTAATTACTGCCAATTACCCAAATTTTTCAGGTCCTTGGACAAATTTAGCAATTGCTCAAAACAAACAACAAAAATACGCAGAGGCACTGGGTAGTTTAGAAAAAGCACTGCAACAAGATGTTAACTTTTGCCAAGCAGTTGCACTGAAAGGTTTGGTATTAAGAGAGATGGGTCAATTTCAGCAAGCCAAACAACAGTATCAGCAAGCGCTGGTGTGCGATCCCAATGACTTGCTGTCTCTTTTTAATTTAGGTGTATTAGCAGATTTGTATTTATACGATGAACCTGCTGCACTGCATTATTACGAACGTTATCTGGCTGCTGTTGAAGCAGACAAAAACCTGCTTCAAAGCAACGATGAAGCGGGTGACACCGCTAATAATGACCTTAAAACTATAGAGTCTTGGGTGGTTGCTTTAAAGCGCAGAGTGCCAGAAGAAAACAGAATAAAGTCTGAAGTTAATGAAGCTGCTGTTATTGCAATTCCTGAAATCAGCCCTGAAATCAGCTCAGAAAAAAGCTCAGAAAACGTGTCTGATCAAATTCCGGAAACTCAATCAGACGGAGAACAATAATGAAGCACTGTTTATATTTATTGATTATTTTTGCAAATATAACCCATGCTTCAGATGTGATACGTCTCGAAGGAATTTCAATTCAAGGCAATAGCGAAGAACCTAATGTAATGTACATTACACCTTGGCAAGTAGCCCCAGGAACTGGACGCTTATACACACCAGTGTACAGCTATCGAGAACATTGGTTAAAACCGATCAGTAAAGATGTTATTAAACGTGAAACAAAATATTTAAATCACTTTAATCAAAAAGACAGCTTTACTCCCGAACAATACAATAATAAATAATGTAGGCTGTTTTTTACAGAGTGCAGCGTAGAATTCACTTGAGTCAGTCAGTATACTGATTTGGAAAACCAAATTTCAAAGGCTTGTGATAGCACAGGTTAAATTTGAGATACACACATCTGCTAACAAAATCACATAAAGATTTTATTAAAAGATGATGCATAAAAATGTTTAGTTTTAATCATTAATAATAAAAGAAAACCAATAAATAATAAAAAATGGGGAGTACAAATGGATACAATCGTTCGCTTTTTTCAAGAGGGTGGTCCTTTCATGTTTCCAATCGGTATCGTTTTGGCGATTGGCTTGGCAGTGACGCTTGAACGTTTTATTTTTCTATCGAGAGAAAAATCATCTAACCGTCGTTCGTTTGAAGATATTTTACCCATGCTGCAAAAACGTGATTTTCGTGCAGTGTTGAATTATACCCAATCATCTGATGCAAAAATTTCCAATATTTTTTCTGCAGGTATTAGTCGAATTTCTTCTGGTCGCCGTGATGACATTGAGCTGGCAATGGAAGAAGGCGTTATGGAAGCCATTCCGCAATTAGAAAAACGCACTCAGTACATTGCAACATTAGCCAATATTGCGACATTAATGGGGCTACTAGGGACCATTATGGGTCTAATTACGGCTTTTACCGCGGTTGCTAATGCGGCACCGGCCGACAAGGCAACCTTACTATCACAATCCATTTCAGTCGCGATGAATACCACGGCATTTGGTTTAATGGCTGCTATTCCTCTTTTGTTATGCCATACCTTTTTACAAACTAAAACCAACGAAATCATCGACAGCATCGAGATGGCTGGCGTTAAGTTTTTAAATATTGTGAGTGAGCGCAAGCCAAACCCAAATAAAGAAGGTTAGTGGAGCAGTTGTAATGAGACGCCATAAAAGAATAAAACAAGAGGCAGATCTCGATATTACTTCCTTCATGAATTTAATGATCGTACTGGTACCTGTGCTATTACTGAACATGGTATTTGCACAAACAGCGGTATTGGATCTTAAATTGCCATTAGGGGATTCTGTCGGGGGCGCTAACCCTGAAGACGTATCAGTAGAAGTTACGATTCGTAAAACAGGCATGCAAGTAGTTGTTGCAGCAGGCGGTGCATCGCGTTTAGTCGGTGACATCCCTAAAATTGCCGAACAGCATAATTACCAAGAATTATCGACGGTTCTTCAGCAAGTGAAAAAAAGCTTTCCGCAGAAAAAAGACGTCGTCCTGCTTTCAACACCAGAAATACATTACCAAACATTGGTGGCAGTAATGGATACTGCACGCACTTATGAAACGGTTGTTGTGACCTCGGTAGTTGATGCGGTTTTATTTCCAGAAGTATCGTTAGGTGATGCCGCAGCACTGGTGCAGGAAACTGCTAAGGAGCCGCTATGAAGATGTCTAGACGCGCTAAGCGCATGAGCCGTAATCATAAGCGTAATGCACAAAAGTCGGCACTGAATCTAACAGCCTTGATGGATATTTTTACTATTTTGGTTTTCTTTTTGATGTTAAATCAAAACGATTCTGAAGTGCAAAATAACGATGCCATTCAATTGCCAAAGTCGATTGCTGCCAATGAGCTTAAAGACACTGTACGCATTTTAGTGACGGTTGATGATGTATTAGTGCAGGGCAGACCGGTTATTACGATGTCGGAAGTTGCTAAGATTGAAGGCGATATCATTCCTGCTTTGAAAAAAGAATTGGATTACCTAGCTTCGCGTTCGCCATTGCCACAAGCACTCAAAGAGTTTGGTCGACCTATTACCATTATGGGTGATAAAAACACGCCATATTCTGTGCTTAAACGCATTATGGATACCTGTGCTAAAGCCGAATTTAATAACATATCTTTGGCGGTCAACCAAAAAGGGGAGGCCGGTTAGTTATGTCTACCCCATTAACAAAAACACATATAAGAAAACCGCCTGAATTACCTTGGAACGACTCTGATAAGAAAACGTTCTACATTATATTGTTAGGTTTTTTAGCCTTTGTGGTGATTTTAAGCATTATTATCCCCAAAATAACTTTGCCAGAAATAAAGCGTGAAGAACTCGAAAAAGTGCCGCCAGCACTGGCGAAAGTGATTCAACGTAAAAAATTGGAAAAGCCTAAACCTAAACCCAAGCCGGTTGAGAAGAAGATCGAGAAAAAGGTAGAAAAAAAGCCTGAGCCAAAAAAGGTTGAAGAAAAGCCGAAGCCCAAACCAAAGCCGAAGCCTAAACCAAAGCCCAAGCCAAAACCTAAAATCGACGCACCAAAAGAAAAACGCGCTGCGGCCAAGCAAAAGGCCAAGGATGCTTTTGGTAGCGATGCTTTAAAGGCGTTAGGCAGTATTAAATCGTCGGTTCCAATTACCGCATTGAATACTTCGAGCAAAGGTTTATCCAATAAGGGTAATCAAGCAACCAATGTTGGATCTGTTATTGATCGCAATGCCGTAGGTCGGGGTTCGGGGGGTGTCAGCGTGGCAGCGTTAACCACGACCACTGTGGGTGAAGACTTATCCGGTCGAGAGCTAACATCGGTTGAATTAAGCGCAGAAGAAGTTCAACAAGAAGAAGCGGTAAATACGCGCTCGAAAGAAGAACTGCGTTTAGTGTTTGAACAGCATAAGTCATCGTTCGATCAATTATATCGCAGAGCTTTGCGTAAAAATGCAGCGTTAGAGGGCAGCGTAACATTGAAACTTGAAATACAACCAGACGGTAAAGTGTCGAGTTGTACGGTGGCTGAAAGTGAATTAAAAGACGATCGGTTGCTGAAGCGTTTGGCATCACGTTGTCGATTAATTGCTTTTGAAGCAAAACCAAAAGCAGATGTAACGTCGGTTGAGTTTCCGATCCGTTTCATCCCCTAGCTTTGGTGGTGCTTGATTGTAGTAACAATGTATTTAAGCGGCATTTAATCTGCACTTAGATAAGCAAGCACCTAGATAAACACCTATAGAAGAGCACCTACGTTAGCAATAGCGTTAGGTGCTTTTTTGGTTAATACTAAGCTGAAACCCACCCCTTTATTTGGAAAATGCTGCATGAGTTTAAACGCTTTCTTTGCTCTTTTCGTTATTGTTCATCTCTTATTTTTTACTAGCTCTGTTTGTTTTGCAACAGAGTTATACCGTTATAAAGATGAACAAGGGCAATGGATTTTCGGTGATAAACGATCGTTAGGCAATAATACCGAATTGCAAAAAAAAGCAGAGGTTATTCAGGTTGTTAACAAAGCAGTTGTAAGAATAAAACCTGAGCTGATGATTAAAAAAGGCTCCGGAAAATCGAACAAAACTTGGTATTTAACCAATCCTTTACCGGTTGCTGTGCAACACTGGCTAAAAGTTAAAGACGAGAAAACATTTTTCACCACAGTGTTAGCTGAGCCTTTGCAATCTCTCACTTTAAATCCGCAAGATTACGCTTTGGGCAATTTGCATCAAGCGGTTGAACATTTTTATTTGCTGGGTAGGCCCACCTCAAAACCAGAGAAGAAACGCATTCCGTTACCTTATCTAGCTGGCAAAGCCTTTAACATCAGCCAAGGATTTAATGGAGAATACAGCCACAGTGGTCGCGGAAATCGATACGCGGTTGATATTGCCATGCCCATTGGCGCAGATATTACGGCGGTTAAAGAAGGGGTTGTGGCTGATGTACAAGATCACTTTTCGTTGGGTGGTGTGGCGCGATACTTTTTAAACAAAGCCAATCACGTTACCGTGATGCACGCCGACCACAGTTACGCCATTTATGCCCACATATTACATGGCAGCGCCGCCGTTAAGTTGGGCGATCGCGTTAAAGTGGGAGATGTGTTGGCTAGGGTGGGCAATACCGGATTTTCAACAGGTCCGCATTTACATTTTGTTATGCGTTATAACTCAGGTAATGGCAGTTATTCAATACCGTTTCAATTTATTACCGAAAACGGTATTCAAACGCCAATGTATAATCAATCTTATAGAGCACGATAAGTATTGTTATTACTATTAAAAGTACTAAAAATCTCAAATACCTAATAAAAGAGCCCTGATATTAAGAAGGTCATAAATGTTTATGCAACCAAGTAGCAACGTCTTGATAGACGGCTAACTTACACGTTTCATTTAACATCTCATGGCGTGCATCTTTATACAATTTTAGCGTGACTTGCTGATGATTGCTTTGGCTTAATTTTTTTGCCAGTGCTGGCAAGCCTTTGCCCATTCGACCCACAGGATCAGAATCTCCACCCAATAAAAACAAGGGCAGTGCTGCTGGAATTTTCTTTAGGTTATTTACCTTGCTTATCTCAATTAGTCCTGCTAATAACTGCTGCCATGTTTCTGCACTGCACACAAAGCCACACAACGGGTCGGCCAGGTACTGGTCAACTTGAAGTGGGTCTCTGCTAAGCCAATCGAACTCAGTACGATTAGGTTTAAAATGTGAATTAAACGAAGCAAAGGATAATTTATCCATGGTGTGCGAAGGGTTGCCTAAACCAATGCGGGCATTTTCAAATTTAGCGACCAGTTTGCCCACATGGTACATAAATGGATGTTGATAGTTACTGCCCGAAAGAATTAAGCCAGCCAAACGTTCGCCAAAACGCATAGCAAATCCTTGGGCAATAAACGACCCCATGCTATGGGCAAACATAAATACCGGCAAAGACTGATCAGTAATAACTCCATCTTGGACAGATTTAATATCGTCAATGGTTTTAAGCCAACCATCGTTGTCTGCATAATGCCCTAAACGTTCATGTTCTCCGTGGCCGCGATGATTATGACCAAAAACATAATAGCCTTCTGCAGCCATTGCCATAGCAAAATCATGATAGCGATCAATGTGTTCTGCCATGCCATGACAAATATGCAAATAACCTTTTATAGTCGACGTTGTAAGTGGCTCTAGACACCATTGCCGAACCACGATGCGGCGACCCTTGTTAATTACAATTGTGGTTGTTTGTTTGGCGGTGATGAGGTTGGCACTATTATTCATATTATAGCCTGCTTAACAGATCTAGTAGATCACGTATAAAATTACGCTAGATTACTGTTTTTTGTAGTAATTTTGTAGGATATTTCTCATGTCTTTTGCTTGAACTGACAAAAACTGTTAATCTCAGCGCATTATTTTGAACAGCGCATTAAGCGAGAACGAGTAAGAATTATTTTCAACTCTCTCGTGATAAAAAACAAACTGTATTTAGTACGATTAGTGTACAAACTTAATTGGGAGTTGACATGAACGAAACTTTTTTCCAGGACAAATACCCCGCCGGACTGGCTAAAACAATTGATATGACTCAGTATCAATCAGTTGTTGATGTATTTGATAGTTTTATTGCCAAATACGCGGCTAACCCAGCGTTTACCTGTTTGGGCCAAACAATAACCTATTCTGATCTTGAAGCAAAAAGTGCTGCGTTTGCTGCTTATTTGCAAAACGAAACCAGCTTAAAGCCTGGCGATCGTATTGCTGTTCAATTACCCAACGTATTGCAATATCCTATTGTTGTTTTTGGTGCAATGCGTGCCGGTATGACTGTTGTTAATACTAATCCACTGTACACCGAACGTGAAATGGAGCATCAGTTTAACGATTCTGGTGCCAAAGCCTTGGTTGTTCTGGCTAATATGGCCTCAAAAGCTGAGCGTATTTTAGCTAAAACCAGCATTGAAACTGTAATCGTTACCGAAGTCGGCGACATGCACAGCACCGTTAAGCGCGTACTTATTAATAGCGTACTAAAATACGTGAAAAAAGAAGTAGAAGCGTTCAATATTCCAGGGTTTGTTCCTCTGCGTAAAGCGTTAAGTTTAGGCCAAGGTAAGTCGTTTACTACTCCAGAAACCAAGTTAGACGACGTTGCAGTTTTACAGTATACCGGTGGCACAACCGGTGTTGCTAAAGGTGCAATGCTGACTCACGGTAACTTAATTGCCAATATGTTGCAGTGTGATGGCTTATTTGCCATGGCACTTAACAAGGGTAAAGAAACAGCGATTGCGCCTTTACCGCTTTACCACATTTACGCTTTTACTGTGCACTGCATGGTATTACTGCAAACCGGTAACCACAGCGTATTGATCCCTAATCCACGCGATATTCCTGGTTTCATCAAAGTATTGCAAAATACCAAGTTCTCTTGCTTTGTTGGTTTAAACACCTTGTTTGTTGCTTTGTGTAATAACGATATTTTTAAAGGTCTCGATTTTAGTGGTCTTAAACTGACTATCTCTGGCGGCATGGCATTAACCAAAGACGCTGCAGAACAGTGGAAAAAAGTAACTAACTGCGATATCGCAGAGGGTTTTGGGATGACAGAAACGTCACCGGTTGTATCGTTTAACCCACCGGGGCACATCAAATTGGGTACCATCGGTCTGCCTGTTGCTAGCACCGCGTGTAAAGTAATTGACGACAATGGTAACGATTTACCCGTGGGAGAGTCGGGTGAATTGTGTGTTAAAGGCCCGCAGGTAATGAAAGGCTACTGGCAGCGTCCTGAAGCTACTGCAGAATCAATCTCTGCCGGTGGTTGGTTAAAAACCGGTGACATTGCAGTGATTTCTGAAGACGGTTACATGAAAATTGTTGATCGTAAAAAAGACATGATCATTGTATCGGGCTTTAACGTATTCCCGAACGAAGTAGAAGATGAAATCTCTGCACACCCAGACGTACTAGAAGCAGCGGCCATTGGTATTCCTGATCCAAAGAGTTCAGAAGTGGTTAAAGTATTTGTGGTGTCGAGCAACAAAGACTTAACCGAAGCCGATGTTAAAAATTGGGCGCGTGAACGTTTAACAGCTTATAAAATTCCGAAGTTTGTTGAGTTCCGTGATGAATTGCCAAAAACCAACGTTGGTAAAATTTTACGCCGTGAGCTGCGTGACGAAGAAATCGCAAAAAACAAAGCATAATGCAAACGGCGAATGCTTAGAGCGTACGCCGTTAAGTTTGTTACAATAACGCCCTGCATTTGTAGGGCGTTTTTGTATGCGCGGTGCAGGATTTTCTTTTGTGTACTCAACAGATTGTGGATTAGACGTGAATCAAAATAGCGAATTTGACTTTAAAGCACTTAAACAAGCAGTGCAGCAATGTTTAGCAAAAGATAAATTTCGTTTGAATCGAAGTTTGCAAACGATTCAAAGTCTGTCAAAACAACAAAAGCCGTTCAGTAAAAAACTAGCTCAATGTTTGTCTGATATAGAGCGCAGTCAAAAAGCGGTTTTAGCAAGGCAAGGCAGCTTACGTTTAGAGTATCCAGAAGCGCTACCGGTCAGTTTAAAGCGTGAGCAAATATTAAGCGCCATTAAAGAAAACCAAGTTGTGGTAATAGCAGGTGAAACGGGCTCGGGTAAAACCACGCAGTTACCAAAAATATGTTTAGAGTTAGGTTTGGGGCAGGCGGGCACCATTGCTCATACTCAGCCAAGGCGTTTAGCCGCAAGATCAGTGGCTAACCGTATTGCTCAAGAATTGGGCGTCGAAATGGGTCAAGAAGTGGGTTGTCAGGTACGTTTTAGCGATCAAACCACCGAGCGAACCCGTGTAAAGCTAATGACCGATGGAATTTTGTTAGCACAAACACAGCACGATAAATTTTTGTCTGAGTACGACTGCATCATTATTGATGAAGCTCACGAACGCAGCTTGAACATCGATTTTCTACTCGGATTTTTAAAACAGCTACTGCCTAAACGCCCTGATTTAAAAGTCATCATTACCTCAGCCACCATTGATTTACAGCGCTTTAGTGAGCATTTTTCTAATGCCCCAGTTATTGAAGTGTCTGGGCGAACTTTTCCAGTTGAAGACCGTTATCGACCACTGGTACGTGAAAGCGAAGATGATACCGACCTTACCCTGCAAGAAGGTATCTTGCATGCACTGCAAGAATTAGCCGAAGAAGACAGCATTAGGCAACAGGCCGGTGACGTTTTGATTTTTTTGCCGGGTGAACGTGAAATTCGTGAATGTGCAGAGTTTTTACGTAAAAGTACTGCCCATGATAAAGATTTAAGAAACAGCCAAATATTGCCTTTGTATGCAAGGTTAAGCCCAAGCGAACAAAGTAAGATATTTAGTGAATCGGTTGGTCGCCGCATTATTTTAGCCACCAACGTGGCTGAAACCTCGTTAACCGTTCCGGGCATTCGCTATGTTGTGGATTCCGGCGTAGCACGCATCAGTCGTTACAGCTATCGGTCAAAAGTTCAGCGCTTACCGGTAGAAGCCATTTCACAAGCCAGCGCCAATCAGCGTCGTGGTCGTTGCGGTCGAGTTGCTGATGGTATTTGTATTCGCTTGTATTCAGAAGAAGACTTTTTATCTCGGTCAGAGTTTACCGATCCAGAAATTCAAAGAACTAACTTAGCGGCGGTTATTTTACAAATGATTGCGCTGCGTTTAGGTGACATTCACGAGTTTCCTTTTGTCGACGCCCCGGATCCACGTTTTATTAAAGATGGCTTTAACTTACTACAAGAATTAGAAGCCGTAAGTGCGCACAAAGACGGAGGCTACGGCTTAACGCAGCTAGGTCGCTCGATGTCGCGCTTACCGGTTGAACCTCGTATTTCGCGGATGCTGCTGCAAGCAAAACAACAAAATGCGCTGCGCGAAGTACTTATTATTGCTGCAGCGTTAAGTATTCAAGATCCAAGAGAACGGCCAGCGGACAAGAAACAAGCGGCAGATCAAAAGCACAAAGAGTTTGTTCATGAAGAATCCGACTTCTTAACTTTTGTGAATTTATGGGACGCCTTTGAAGAGCAGCGCCAAGAGCTAACTAATTCGCAACTACGTAAATGGTGTCAAAAGCATTTTGTGAACTATATGCGCATGCGTGAATGGCGTGACGTACACAAACAATTGCACATATTATGTCGAGAAATGGAGTTTGTACTTAACGTTGAAGCAGCCAGTTATGAAAACGTACACAAATCTTTATTAGCAGGTTTGCTAAGTCATATTGCGCAAAAAGAAGACGCTGCCGAATATTTAGGTGCACGAGCGCGTAAGCTGCAAATATTTCCTGCGTCGGGGTTGTTTAAAAAACGTCCTAAGTGGATCGTTGCCGCAGAGCTAATGGAAACTTCACGGCTTTATGCCCGAACAGTCGCTAAAATAGACCCTTTATGGTTAGAACAATTAGCCAAGCCGCTGTTAAAGAAAAATTATTTTGAACCGCACTGGAGCAAAAAACGAGGACAAGTCATCGCTTTTGAGCAAACCAGCTTGTATGGTTTAATTATTAATCCCAAAAAAGCCATCGACTTCAGCCGAATTAATATGCCAGAAGCGCGTAACTTATTTATTCAGCAGGGATTAGTCACCAATGATGTTGAGTTAAAAGCGCGATTTTATAAACACAACATTGAGCTTATTGCCGAGTTAGCTGAACTGGAGGAGAAAACTCGAACCCGCAGTTATGTGGTAGAGGATGCCGTTGTTGGCCATTTTTATGATGAACATATCCCTACTGATGTTGCGTCGATTATCAGTTTAAATGCGTGGTTAAAGAAAAACCCAGAGCAAGAAAAATCACTGTATTTAACTAAAGACTATTTGTTAAAACAAAGTGAAGACAGTGTGACAGACGCGCTATATCCCAGTTATTTTAACTATCAAGGCATTAGTTTTCCGTTGGCTTATGCGTTTTCGCCTGGGGCAAAAGATGATGGCGTCTCTATGACAGTGCCGGCCTCTGTATTAGGGCAAATTTCGATAGACCAAGCCGATTGGTTGGTACCCGGATTTATCAAAGATAAATGCATCGCGATCTTAAAAGGATTAGCCAAGCCCATTCGTAGGCAATTAGTGCCGGTACCGAATACCGTAGCCGATTTTTTGAGCAAAGCTAGCCCTTCAGAAGGCGGTTTATTTGCACAACTTATTCAGTATTTGTACCAGAATTACCGTATTTCAGTTGAAATAGAAGAGCTAAGAAGCATCACCTTAGACGATCATTTTAAAATGAATTATCAAGTGATCGATAACGATAAAATGGTTGGGCAAGGGCGCGATCTTGCACAGCTAATCGAAAAATTTGAAGGGGTGTCGCAGGCGCAAGCCACGGATTTAACCGACAGTGAATTTGATCGTTCGAATATAACTCAGTGGGACTTTGCCGAAATTCCTCAGGTTACTGAGCGGGAGTTGCAAGGTTTAAAAGTACGCATGTTCCCAATGCTGATTGATAACGGTGACAATGTCGATATGACCTTGCACGCCGATGAAGACTTTGCTGAACTGTCTACTCGACAGGGTATTATTCGATTATTGCGCTTAACCTTGGCCACGCAAGATAAAGAACTGCGCAAACAGTTGCGCCTGTTAGATGCCGTGATGCCATACGCACAAGGCTTGGTCGCTAAGCAAGCATTGTATAACGACATTCTTGATGCCTGCTATAGCCTGTGCATATTAGGCGATGATGAATTGCCCAGAACCGATGATGCCTTCAACGCTTGCTTAGAAAAGCGTTCTGAACTGCATGAGACTTTATTAGAGATCATTGAATGGTTAAAACGCGTATTACCTTTACGCCATAAAATTTTAAAACAAATGAAAGGTCAAACAACCATTGATCGGGCGTTTGCTTATAGCGACATTAAAGCGCAGTTAGCCGAACTGTTTTGTTCGCACTTTATTTTACATACACCGTGGACACAATTAAAAAATTATCCGCGCTATCTAGAAGGCATTTTATATCGATTGGACAAATTACAGGGGCAGTTGCAGCGTGATCGTTTAAGAATTGCCGAAGTTGACGAGATCCACAATTTGTATCAATCTGGTTTAAAACAAATATCAGTGCCTTATTACGCGAACAAACCACTTTTTAATTTTTATTGGTTAATTCAAGAGCTAAGAATGTCTTTGTTTGCACAGCCTTTGGGTACCAGTGAACCGGTATCGACTAAACGCTTACGCCAAAAGTGGAATGAGATAAAAATTGAACTGTCGCTTTAATTTTAATCTAACAGAGCATTAGTCAATAACAGATAGCAAGTAACAAGTAACTAATAAGAAATAAGAAATAAGGAATACCAATGAAGAACTCAAACACGAATGTAACGGCAACGATTACCGCAACTATGGGCGCTGCTTTTGTGGCGGCAATGGCGCAATCACCGCTGACACAAGCCGCAGAAAATCCATTTGCGACCACTCAACTGCAAGCGGGTTATAAAGTAGCAACTCACCACGAAGGCAAGTGCGGTGAAGGCAAATGCGGTGGTGAGAAAAAATCTGCTCATGAAGGCAAGTGCGGTGAAGGTAAATGTGGTGAAGGCAAGTGCGGCAGCTAGATGATGAATAAGCCAGACTCCGCAGTAACCAACTACCCGGTAAGCGGTGCGGGTCTGGGTTTAAGACGTGCTCTTTTAGCACCGTTATCAACGGCCATGCTCGCTAAGCAGAGCCGTAATGCTATCTTCAATAACATCGATTTTATGGAAATCGCTCCAGAAAATTGGATGAACGTAGGAGGGCGCTGGGGAAAACAGTTTCGTCGCTTTACAGAGCAGTTTGATTTTTTGTGCCATGGTCTTTCTTTATCAATCGGTAGCCCAGATAAACTGGATATTGAGTTGGTTAAGCAGGTGCGTGACTTTATGCGCTTGCATGATATTAAAGCTTACAGTGAGCACTTGAGTTATTGCAGTCACAACGGTCATATGTATGATCTAATGCCAATTCCTTTCACTGAAGAAGCGGTAAAGTACGTCGCCGATCGCATTACGATCGTCCAAGACATTATCGAACAGCCGCTCATTATCGAAAATGTGTCAGCCTACGCCGAACCGGGCAAGCAAATGGAAGAAATCGATTTCTTTAAAGCGGTAGTATTGGAAAGTGATTGTCGTATTTTGCTTGATGTGAATAACGTTTATGTTAATAGCACCAATCATGGGTTCGATGCTATTGAATATATACGTGCCATTCCTAGTGATAAAATTTCTTATCTTCATGTGGCTGGTCATTATCAAGAAGCCGATGATTTATTGGTGGATACCCACGGTGCCGCGGTTAATAGTGACGTTTGGGATTTATTGGCCTTTACCTACCAACAGCATGGCGTTATTCCTACCTTGTTGGAGCGTGATTTTAACATTCCTAACGTTAGCGAACTCATGCAAGAAGTAGAAACGATTCATACTTTACAGGCGCGAAGCGAAAGGGCCTTATGACTGCGTTTAATAAACCTCAAGTGCCAACCTTTCAGCAAATACAGCGCGCGTTTGCTGATCACATTAAACAGCCAGCGGTGTGCGCTAAACCCGCCGATGTAGATGACCGCCATATGGCGGTTTATCGTGATTTATTTTTTAAAAATATAATGGGCTTTATTAGTGGTGCATTTCCGGTACTCGCCGACATTTTAGGTGAGCAGCGCTGGCAGCAATTAGGGCGAGCGTTTTTCTCACAGCATGCTAATGCATCGCCTCTATTTTTAGATATATCACGCGAATTTTTAACTTTTTTACAGTACCAATACGAGCCAATAGCGCAAGACCCTCCTTATGTTTTTGAGCTTGCCCATTACGAATGGTTAGAGCTTTACGTGGATGTGACCACTGAAACACATTCTTATCCTGCTGGTTATTATTACTTGGCAAATCAAGCTGTGCTTGCAGAAGAATCGTTTCTTGTCTTATCGCCAGTCGTTGAAGGACACTTATACCGTTATCCTGTTCATCGTGTATCTAGCGAAAATCCACATGCTATAAAACAACCAACAGCACTTATTGTTTATCGTGCAGAAGAAACTCAAGGTGAAGAGGATGACACGGTAAAGTTTGCCGAAACCAATCCTTTTACCTTGCAGCTTTTAGAGCGCTTAAAGAACCATCAAGCTACTAGCCGTCTTCATAACTCAAATAAAACAGTGTTGTCGCCCTGGGTGGGAAAAGATCTTATTAATGATTTATTGTTAAAAGCAGAACTTACAGGAAGCGAAGTCGCTTATCGGGGAGGCGTCGACACACTGCAACAGTGGCTGTCGATGGGCATTATCAGAGCGGTAGATATTGAGCAGTAGACTTGATTAGTTAAAGTACTCGCCACTAAAAAAAACTATTATAGAAATAGAAAATAGAATTATTTTAGTGGCGAATTTTAGTGGCAAAGATTACTTTAGATTTTATCCCAGCCTTGAGTATGTTGAACAACAAGATCGGTTAATAAATCAATATGATCTGGATTATCGTTTAATGCTGGCACGTAGTTATACACTTCGCCGCCTTCTTCAATAAAGTATTCCATATTTTCAACTTGAATTTCTTCCAATGTCTCTAAGCAATCTGCGGCGAAAGCAGGGCAGATCACATCAACACTCTTAATGCCGTCTTTACCCCATTGTTTTAAAGTAGCATCGGTATAAGGTTTAACCCATTCTTCGCGGCCAAAGCGAGACTGGAAAGTGCAAAGCCATTGTTCGGGCTTTAGTTCTAACTTTTCGGCTAGCAAGTCCGCTGTCTTGCGGCAATGGTACTCATACGGATCGCCCTTGGCGGTATAGCGTTCTGGTACACCGTGAAAAGACATTAATAGCTTTTCTGCTTGACCGGTTTTCTCCCACTGTTCTTTAACCGAGCGGGCTAGGGCAGCAATATATTGAGGGTGATCGTGATAATCACGAACCCAGCGCATTTCGGGTAAGTGCGGACACATTTTTAATAGGTCCGACATTTTGTCATAAATAGCCGCGGTAGTGGACGATGAAAATTGCGGATACATAGGAAAAACTAAAATACGTTCAACATTTTGCGCGCGCAAAGCATTAGCGGCACTCATAATGTTTGGATTACCGTAGGTCATTGCTAGCTCAACCGGAACGTCATCACCCGTAACTTCTCTAAGACGTGCTTTAACCGCCTTGGCTTGTTTTTTAGAAATAGCTAGTAAAGGTGAACCTTCATCAGTCCAAATACTGGCATAGGCTTCTGAAACCGGTTTTGGGCGTATCAACAATATAATTTTTAATACGAACCACCAGATAATTCTGGGGGCATCGACTACGCGTACATCAGAAAGGAATTCTTTTAAATACGCTCTAACCGCCTTGGGAGTTGGGGCATCTGGGGTGCCCAAGTTCACCATCATTACACCAAATTTTTTCTTTTCATTTGCAATGCTATCTTGCTGGTCGACAGTCACAGTATTCGCCTTATCTTGTAGATGGTTTGTAGAGGGTTCTAGTTAGATTAATAAGTACGTAGAAGCAAGTACTTCAGATTATGAATTGTAATGTTAACTGCAACAAAATAAAAAGGCGATGCTTATAAATAAGACATCGCCTTGCTATGCAGTAATTACTGCTGACTAATAACTTTTATCCGATCAGGATTAAAACTTATGAACCACTTTTACTGTGCCATCTACTGCTGCAGAATCAATATAACCTATAATGTTAGGATTATTCGCAACCAATGCTTTAATTTCAGCGTCAGTACCTGATTCTTTAGGTGGTGTGCCTTTACCGGTAAAAATCAAACGTGACCAGTAAGATTTTAATTGGCTGTCAGACTTGTTTAAAATCTGATCGTTGAAAGCTTCACGAGCGGCAGAGCCTTCATTTTGATCAACAGGCACTGTTTGGGTACCATCTGGGAAGCTCTTTGTTTTACCTAGAAATATCTTACTGACGGTATTTTGGTCAATGTTGGCATTTGGGTTGCTCGCACTAACAATAACAGATACTTCGGCAAAAGCAGCGCTCGATGCCATACTGATAAGAAGTGCAGCACATGAAGATTTTAATAATTTCATTGGTATTACTCCTTAAAAGACTAGGTCAACAGCAACGCTGTAAAGCATTGCAGATTCGCCATCGGCGCCGTTGATTGTTTTTTCATCGTGATGCTGTGCTTCAAATTTTAGTGCAGTTGAAGAATCGTAATCGTAGCGTAAGCCAAGAGTGATGCTGGATTCATCGGCCTCAAGATTAGAGTTTTCTTGTATTTTACCTTCAACACCAGAATCCAGTTCGTCTTTTTGCATTGAATAGCGTACGTGCGGAGTGAATTCGCCCATGCGCATGGCAGCGCTTACCATCCAGGCTTGGTCGTCTAACAATAGAGAAGTTTCGTGATCAAACGCGGTCCATTCAGCCAGCACGCTGTAAATACCATCATCATAGGTTAGGGCTGCTTCGATGAAGCGAGAGGTTTGACCGCTTATGTTGAAGTTTTTGGATGCACTAGCATCACCAAGAAGTGCAGCAGCGCCATCAGCATTTCCTTGAGCACTAGCAAGAGGAGTGCCTGTTTCGGCAGGACTACCAAGATTCAATTCACCTTGATTGTAACTCAAACGCGAACCAAAGTTACCCATGTTAGTTGATAAAGAAATACCGGTTACGTTTCTAAAATCAGCGTCGTAAACTTCGCCGCCTGATTCAAAATCCCCCTGATAACGCCCGTAATATACTTGAACTGCACCATCAATATTTCCTGTACTAAAGCGCTGGGTAAAATCAACACCGTCAATAGACGAAAAAGGTAGACGATATACTTCTTCAGCTGGGCGAATTGAGTTATAGGTGTAACCTACTTCTAAAAAGTCGGAATAATAAAAGGCTGGGATGCGTAAGCGACCCATGCGTAAATCTAGATTGTCGTTGGCGGCATAAGTAACAAACGCCCAAGCCGCTTCTGTTGAGTAATCATCACTGCCGCGTGATACCAGTTGCCCAGTTACTGAGGTTGAATCGTTTACTTGTTTGCTAACTTGTAAACCTAAAACAGTATTTTGTTTAAAGCCACCTTGGCCATCGGCACCGGCAACTTCAACTTTGTCATCGTCGAGCATGGTCGCCCCGACGCTTAAAAAACCATTGATATTTAAATCACTAGCCATTGCAGGAGATGCGATGGCAAGGGCAAGTAGCGAGGGTGCCCAGTATTAAGTTGTTTGCATAGTCTTCACTCTTATGTTGATTACTCTTCAACTTTAGTAGAGGTTAAAATAAATTCAAATATCAAACTGTATTTAAATGTAAACATGCCTGAATCTTTTGATAGCTAAGTAATAGGCAGTAATAGGCAAGGCAGGCAATGGAAGCAGTGGATTTTTTACTGTATGATTTGCGCCACTATTTTAACTGTTTCTTTAATGTTGTTGTTAATTGTTAAAGAAGCGCTGTTTTATCCTTGTTCTTTTGAGTTAATGCCCTGCAGTTATGCAGTACATATTGAAAGAACTGACTTACATTGAGTTTTTTGAGGCTATAAAATGACTGAGTACGTTCAAAGTGGTGGCATTCAAGTTGCCAAAGAGTTATTTGATTTTATTAATGATCAAGCGATTCCAGGTACAGGCATCGAAGCACAAGATTTTTGGGCTAAGTTCGATAAAATTGCTAACGAACTAGCACCTAAAAACCGTGCTTTGTTAGCTAAGCGTGAAGATTTACAAGCTAAAATCGATGCTTACCATACAGAGCGCGCCGGTCAGGCACATAATGCGGCTGAATATAAAGCGTTCTTACAAGAAATTGGTTACTTGTTGCCAGAAGGTGAAGATTTCTCTGCAACTACTGTTAATGTTGAACCAGAAATTGCTCAAATGGCGGGCCCTCAGCTCGTTGTTCCAATCATGAATGCTCGTTTTGCATTGAACGCTTCTAACGCGCGTTGGGGTTCTTTGTACGATGCACTTTATGGCACTAAAGCAATCTCTGAAGAAGACGGCGCAACCAAAGGGCCGGGTTATAACCAGGTTCGTGGCGACAAAGTAATCGCTTATGCTCGTAATTTCTTAAATGAAGCAGCACCTTTGGCCGCTGGTAATCATGCAGATAGCACTCAATATGCAATCGTAGATGGCGCCTTACAAGTTACTTTAAAAGACAGTTCTACAACTGGCCTTAAAGACGCAGACAAACTACAAGGTTTTGTTGGCGATGCTGCAGCACCAACGGGAATTTTGTTGAAAAACAACGGTCTACGTTTTGAAATTCAATTCGATGCAGAGAGCCCAATCGGTTCAACCGATGCCGCTGGCATGAAAGACATTTTGATGGAATCTGCATTGACCACCATTATGGATTGCGAAGACTCTGTAGCCTGTGTTGACGGCGAAGATAAAGTGATTACTTATGGCAACTGGTTAGGCCTAATGAAAGGCGACTTGGCTGTTGAGGTTCAAAAAGGTAACAGCTCTTTTACGCGTAAAATGAACCCTGATCGTGAGTACATGGGTCTAGACGGCAAGCCTTTCACTGTGAAAGGTCGTTCTATGTTGTTTGTACGTAACGTAGGTCACTTGATGACGAACCCTGCAATCCTACTAGCAGACGGTGCTGAAGTACCTGAAGGTATCATGGATGCAATGATGACAGTGATGATCGCGATGCACGACCTTAAAGGTAATGCGCCGTTCCAGAACTCGACTACTGGTTCTGTAAACATCGTTAAGCCTAAGATGCACGGCCCTGAAGAAGTTACCTTTGCTGACGAAATCTTTGAAGCAGTTGAAGATGCACTAGGTCTTCCTCGCTTTACCGTTAAAATGGGTATCATGGACGAAGAACGTCGTACTACGGTTAACCTAAAAGAATGTATCCGCGCTGCTAAAGACCGTGTTGTTTTCATTAACACGGGTTTCCTAGACCGTACCGGTGATGAGCTTCACACGTCTATGTTGGCTGGTGCTTTTGTACCTAAAACAGTTATGAAGCAGCAAACTTGGATTGGCGCTTACGAAGATTGGAACGTTGATACCGGTCTTGAAACTGGCCTTTCTGGACGTGCTCAAATTGGTAAAGGCATGTGGGCTATCCCTGACGAAATGGGTCAGATGATGGAGCAGAAAATTGTTCACCCACAAGCGGGTGCTAACACTGCTTGGGTTCCATCTCCAACAGCGGCTACTTTACACGCGATTCACTATCATCAGGTAGACGTATTTGGCGTTCAAGAAACCTTGAAGACTCGTACTCACGCTTCTGTAGATGATATCTTAACGATTCCTTTAATGGATAAAGCGCAGCAAGATGCTTTAACGCCAGAGCAAATCCAAAACGAAATCGACAACAATTGTCAGGGTATCTTAGGGTATGTTGTGCGTTGGGTTGATGCCGGTGTAGGTTGTTCTAAGGTTCCAGACATTAACAACGTTGGTTTAATGGAAGACCGCGCAACTTTGCGTATTTCTTCTCAGCACGTTTGTAACTGGTTAGAGCACGGTGTTTGTACTGAAGAGCAAGTGGCTGAATCATTAAAGCGTATGGCAGCGATTGTTGATAGCCAAAACGCTAATGACCCAACGTACACTGCAATGGCTCCAGGCTTTGACGGTATCGCTTTCCAGGCTGCATCTGACCTTATTTTCAAAGGTAAGACTCAGCCAAGCGGTTACACTGAGCCACTACTTCACGCTTACCGTTTGAAGTACAAAGCCCAGTAATTCATCTGTGATGAATTATGAAAGAGCCCAGCATTGCTGGGCTTTTTTGTGTCTTATTTTTACACTTTGGTTTATGCCAACTGGCTATAACACTGTATTATGTGATTTGTTGGTGTTTTAGAAAAATCGAAAATTATAAAAATAAGTAATTAGGAAAGTCATTGTTTCGAATTAGTGTTTTATGTCTATTCATAGTTGCTGCTGTATTACCCGTTCATGCAGCCAATAAAATTGATGCACGCTTTTCAGTGTTGGCTAATGCCGAGCCTGTACCACTAGAAGATATGGTTAATGGCTGGGATGGCGACTATCGGCGTGGTGAATTAGCCTTTGCTGATTTGAGTTGGGATATCGGCTTTTCAAAAGACATTAAATTTAATCAGCAGTCTTTGGGGCGGGCTCGCATTTCTAAAGGCTATCGCATTTACTACTATTTAACTTTTGATAAAGAAACCGCTGATTTTTATCGTGCGCTGGAACAAAAACAGAGCTTGGAGGGTAATAAGAAACTGGATTTAACCGTGAAACATTTTGAAAGCCCGAGTGTTTCTGTATCTTATCTGAGCCCTGATTTTAATTTTATGGCTCAATCATTTACCTCATCTTTTTCTGTTGGGCTTAATATGTATAAGCCAGGGCACTTACAATTTGGTAAGGTAAAAGGGTTTACTTATGGGCCAACAACTGATGAGTTTAGCGCTAATATTAACTATCGCTACGATCAATTTAAATTGCCCTTGTTAAAAGAAGAGCAAAATATAGACACCCGTAAAGGTAATGCTTATACCCTAGACTTTGGGTTAAATATAAACACCGAAGATTGGCAGTTGGCTGTGAATGCAAATGACTTTTTTTCACAGTTTAACTGGCAACAAGTAGGGGTGACACAAGTATGTGTGCAGTCATTTTTTACCAATAACACAACCAATAAAGGGGTTTGTGCGACTATTGGAGGAAATGGCCGCTCTGATATTAAAGCGGTAAGTGAAACTATACCGGTCAGTTATCACGGTTTGCTCAAACACAAACAATATGATGTATCTTTACTTGGATTTCAGCACGGTGCTTACCAGCGTTTAGGAATTGAGAAAGGCTTTCAGACAGGACTAGGGCGATTCGGACTTTTCTTGTATCATCCTCAGTTATTAGGGGCTTCTTGGCAAACGGATTATTTTAACGTCCAGTTCGGTGCCGATACTCTAAAACTTTCTAAAGCGCGTAATATTCAGCTTAGTATGGGCGTTAATTGGCATTGGTAGCATTCGTTTGCTAGCTCATTAAATCGGTAACACATGTATTTAGATTATTTTGGCTTGTCGCGGCTACCTTTTTCAATTGCTCCAGACCCAGATTTACTGTATCTGAGTCCAGCTCACCACGATGCGTTGGCACATTTGAATTATGCGCTGACTGGCCACGGCGGTTTGATTTGTTTAACCGGTGAAGTGGGTATGGGTAAAACGACCCTGTGTCGTGCTTTTATTGATCAAGCACCAAATTATGTTGATATTGCTTATATCTTTAACCCAGTATTATCGGCTACAGAGTTGCTTCAAGCGATTTGCCAAGAACTCGAAATTCCTTGTGTCGACGCCAATAATCAACTTCTGCACAGTAATAAACAGCTGTTTGATGCGCTTTATCATGGCTTAATTGAGCGTTATTCACAGGGTAAAAAAGTCATTTGCATCATCGATGAAGCGCAAAGCATGCCAGCGCCTTTGTTAGAGCAGGTGCGTTTATTAACCAACTTAGAAACCAATAAAGATAAATTATTAACGCTTATTTTAGTGGGCCAGCCAGAGCTGCAAGAGATACTTTCTCAGCATGGTATTCGCCAGCTTGATCAACGCATTACGGCGCGCTTTCATTTAAAAAATATGGACAAGAAACAGCTGCCTCCATATCTTCAGCATCGCTTAAAGCAAGCAGGTTGTGAGCAAAATGTATTTGATCGTGCGGCAGTCGATTTTATTTGGCAGGCTGCCAAGGGGATTCCCCGGCTTATTAATAGCATTGCCGACCGAGCTTTATTAGGTGCATACGCCACTAGTTCTAAAACGGTGAGTAAAAAAATCGCTGAACAAGCTGCAAGTGAAGTTTTGGGCGAAAATCATGCTCGATCATTATCGAAACGCGCTAACCAAGAGTCGCTGTCATTTTTTAACAACATTAAGCCTATTATTAAATATTTAACTAAATTAATGATTTTAGTATTGGTAATTGGTGCACTGTTGACCCTGGGGGCTTTGTTTTCTGAAGAAAAGTTGAAAGAAGTGAGCTTAAAAGGTACCAGTTTAAAAGATGCTAGTTTAAAAGATATTGCTTCTGACTCTTGGTCGTCGCTATTTTCGACTGCAGCCGTTAGCAATCATTATCAGCAGTTAGCTGAGGCTAATGGCTTGGATTCAGAGTTAATCGAGTTTAATAATTGTTCAGTAATTGCAGCAAATTCTTCTTGGCAGTGTCTATCGTTAGATTGGCCTTTGGCTGATTTAAAACGTTTGCAGCGACCCATTGCCGTGTTTGATGGTGCTTCTTGGCAGGTTACTTCTGCACAGCAATTAATGCTGCCGCCATTGCGTAACGTGCTACTTTGGCAGCCGATGTCTGAATACGGTGAAGGCTTAAATAGGCCGATCAAACCAGGCGTTAGTCATCCTTTAGTTGTGTGGGTAAGAGGGTGCATTGAAACTCTTGAACAGCTTAATCAAAACGAATTAAACGCTGAGGCTGATGGCTTTGGTGACTGGCAAATTATTGCTCCAACAGGACAAGAAAGTTTGGGTTTTAATGATTATTATGACCCGTTATTAGCTCGAAAAATTGGCAAATTTCAAGCTGAGTCAGGGCTTAAAGCAGATCGAATTATAGGCTTAAAAACCCTGTTAGCTTTACAAAAAGCTACGTCAGAGACTGATTAGTATGTCGTATATTTTAGATGCATTAAAAAAGTCTGAGCAAGACAGGGTCCTTCGCGATGAAGGTTCAAATAAGGGTGCAGGCCAAAAAGAGGTGATTGCTGATGCTGTTGCGATAAGCGCGCCGCAAAACGGTTCATCTTCTTTATCTTCAATCGCTGTGGTGATCAGCTCTGTTGCATTAGTGGCTGCTGTAGTGATTTTGTTTGTGATGTTTTGGGGCAATTACTCGAGCACTCAGCCTGCTGCGGTAGAGCCTGTTAGCAGGGTGTTAAACGATTTTGAATTATTGGATATTGAAAAAACACCGCCTGCTTTCATTGAGCCCGTATCTATTGAACAAATTCCTGAAAGTATTGCTTCTGAATTAGCGCCAATGTCGATAAGCAGTCACATATACAGTACCGAAGCTAACAGAAGAAGTATCGTGGTTAATGACCAACGTTTAACCGAAGGCGATTATGTTTTCGCTGGTGTACAAATTAAGCAAATAACCCATCAAGGCATGATTATTGTTGTCCAAGGTCGGTCTTTTATTGTTAATCGCAGTCGTGGTTGGGGTTTGTAAGTATGTTGTCGCAGCAATCAAAAGAAGAAATTCAAGCTCTGTATCGTAAGCTCGTTGAAAAAATGAAGCTAACTCCACGTTATGGTCAACGCGTTATGATCGCCGAAATAGCAAAGTCGCTGGGTGCTATTGTTGAAGACGACAAAGAAGAGCGTGCAAACGACGCTGGTATTGTTGTGGTAGAGGCAGGCACCGGCACGGGTAAAACGTTAGCATATTTAACCGCCACCCTGCCCATGGCGATGGCTGCAGAAAAGAAGCTTCTCATTTCAACCGCTACCATCGCTTTACAAGAACAAATATTGGACAAAGATATACCGGCATTTCGTAAAAACTCTGAGATTCCATTTAAATATGCTTTAGCGAAAGGTCGCGGGCGTTATTTGTGCTTAGTTAAATTAGATAAAGCCTTACAGCAAATTTCTGGCTTATTGTCGACGGTGGATTTGTTCGATCAAGCCCCAGAAGCGGATGACCAAACACTTTATGAAGACTTATTATCGTCTTACGGGCGTGGAGATTGGAACGGTGATAAAGATCGTTTAGGGTACGAAATTGAACCTGCGCAGTGGCGTCATTTAACGGCAACTCATCGAGAGTGCACCAATCGTCGTTGTGAACAATTTCAAAACTGTGCTTTTTATAAAGCGCGCGGTGAGTTAGATACTGCAGATATCATTATTGCCAACCACGATTTGGTATTGTCAGATTTAGTGCTCGGTGGTGGTGCGGTTTTACCCCCACCAGAAAAACTGATCTATGTGTTTGATGAAGGCCATCATTTGGCTGATAAAGCGCTCAATCATTTTAAGGTAGAGGTCGGTATTCGTGCTCAGCGCCAATGGTTAAAGCAACTAGAGAAGGCGCTGGAACAGTTGATTGCTCAAGGTGGCATTCCTCATTCAATGATGCACAGTATTCATGCAGCACCTGAACAAATTAACGAGTGCTTACAAGCACTTACTTTTGTTTGGCCGATGGCTCAAGAAATGCTAGGCGAGCAAGAACGCTTACGTTTTGAGTTTGGCCAAGTGCCCGTTGAACTAAAAGATGTATTGCAGACATTGAAAACACCACTGCAGCCGATATTGCAGTGTTTGGATAAACTGAACGAAGCATTGCAAAAGTCTCTCGATGCGAAAGAAGAAGGGGAGTTTGATCGCGCTACAGCCGAAGCGTTTCAGGCACCTGTTGGTATTTTGTTTTCTCGGGCCGAAATTCTATGGGATGGTCTCATATGGTTATTGGCAGAAGAAGCTGCTGATGCCACACCTTATGCTCGCTGGATGTCACGCACGCCATATGGCGAAGATTGGGACATTCAGTTATGTGTTTCTCCTATTCGTGTAGCCGAACAGTTGCGTAAAAATCTATGGTGGCGTTGTTATGGTGCAGTGGTGACGTCTGCCACATTGACTGCGCTGAACTCGTTTAATCAAATCGCGATCGAAACCGGCTTGCCTAAATGGGCCAACTTTCAGCAAGTTGTATCGCCGTTTGATTACCCTAACTTGGGCACCGTTCGCGTACCGCAGTTGCAGCATAATCCTAAAGCCGATGGTTATCAGGAAGAAATTAACGATTGGTTAAAAGATAATATTAATCTTGCTGAAGGCAGTTTGGTTTTATTCAGTTCGCGTGCACAGATGAAGGCCTGTAATGATGTACTTTATCCTTTATGGCGCGATGAGTTACTGGTGCAGGGCTTTATGCCAAAATCAGAGATTGTTAAGCGCCATCAAGCTCGAATTGATGAAGGCAAAGGCGGGGTGATATTTGGTTTAGCCAGTTTTGCCGAGGGAATAGATTTGCCTGGCGATTATCTGACCCACGTGGTGATAGTGAAAATCCCGTTCGCAGTTCCAGACGATCCTATTCAGGCGGCAACCAGTGAGTGGATGGAAAGCAAAGGACGCAATCCGTTTATGGAGTTAACCTTACCCGCTGCATCTGTGCGCTTAGTGCAAGCCGCTGGGCGTTTAATTCGTAAAGAGGATGACACGGGTGTGATCAGTATTTTAGATAAGCGTATTGTTGCAAGCCGTTATGGCAGCTTGCTATTGGATTCACTGCCGCCTTTTAAGCGCCAGCTGTATTAATTGAAAAAAACTTACGCCTTAGGCTAGGCGTAAGTTTTTTTCAATAATCGGCATCGTTTGAGGCTTAAACTGAGTAATGCCTTCTAACAATGCGATTAACTCATCAGCTGCTTTAACATCTCGCTGGATAAGAATACAGCGCATATTTTTCTGATGACGTTCCATTACGCGAATGTGAAATAAGTGATTCATGCCAGCAATTTTTAATTGCAGCTTTTTAGAATTTTCTGAAATAGAAACATCAGATTGTAATAGATCAATTTGACAGCCTGAAAAATTAATATCACAGATACGAATAGCGTGCTCTTTGCCTGTGCTTTCATCAATAATTACAGCTTGGCTATTATCAAGTTGAACACGCGGCTGCAAGCGACGTTCTTGAATGTAGTATTTCGCAGCAATGTGCAAGCGCGTGCCTTTAATACCTTCTATGCTTTCAGCTTTAATAAAGCGGTAAAATAATTTTGAAGTTACATCACGACGTTCAAATTGAGATAAATGATCGGCGTCTTCAATTACTGCAAATTGTGCATCTACACAGCTTGCTGCAAACTCTGCATTTTCTTCAGGTAGGGTAAAATTGTCGTATTCACCGGTAGCCACTAGAGTCGGACACTTCGGGAATTTGGTAAAGCCGTCGAACGATAATAAGCGTTGAGTATTTTGTGCGTAACGCAATTGCTCGTTAGAGTTTAAGCGTGCAACTTGGCGATACAGTAAGCGACGATAGGTTTTGCCTACCTCGGTCTCTTGCATGCGGTTATGATTGATAAGGTTAGAAACTGCCGTAGCAGCAAACGCTTTCAATTCGCCTTGTGCTAGTAATTCTAATGAGTCTTCTAGCAAAGTCACCAATGTTTCACGGCGAAAGCAAGTAATGCCAGATACTAACAAGCGCTCAACAAATGCTGGATACTCTGCAGCAAACAAGGTTGCCATCGCAGATCCATAACTGATGCCCACCATGATAACTTTTTCTAGACCTTGTGCTTGAAAGAAACCTTTAAGCAAAGACGAAAAATCTTTTAATGCCAGTTCGGGCACTAATTGATCGTTGCTGCCTTGTGAAGGTAAGTCTAATAAAATAACAGGGTGCGTTTGATAAACGAGTTCAACTTCAGTCTTAAAAGAGGTAAAGCTCTGAAAAGCACCGCCTAAAAAAACAACTGGTGTTTTATCCGTATTTTCTGCTTTAGAAAATAAATGGAACTCAAACTTATATCGTCCAATCATTTGAACACAAGGTGCTTGCTTTAAACTGTGTGACTCGAATGTAGAAAACTGCATGGGCAATCTCAACTTCTTTTATTCTTATTGTTCAGAGATTATGCTTCATTTATAGACATATATCTATAGGTGTAGCATATCTTTACGGAATCAATAGATTGGCGGTAAGGTATTTTTAAGTTATTGAAAAATATAAGAAAATTATGAGGATTTTAGTAGGAAGCCGGTACTTTGGCCTCCTAAAACTAATGTAAAGTACGAAAAAGTACTTATTTAGGCAGGTTTATAATGTATTGGATTTGTGAAGGGTTAACGTTAACAGAGATTTCACCATTGGGGCTTTGAATCTGTTGAGTATTAAAATTACCCAAATTAGGAATAGTAAATTGCAACGTTTTATCGTCAGCGGCAAAAGCCGTATTGCTGGGCAGTCTATTTTGAATGGCAATATCGTTGGCCATGTTTTCATTAAAGCCCAAGCTGGATAGATCAGTCGGTACTGAGTCAAGGCCATACAGATCTTGAATCTGTTTTAACAGGGGCAATGATACCGGCGCTTTTAAAAATTCTGATGTAGTCGCTGGAATTTGTGGTTGCAGGTTGTTGTTGAGAGCATTTAGATTATTGATCTCATTATAGGTGTTTATGTCGTTACTGATGGTTGACTGAGTTGCGGTGTTATTTTCAGGCAATACTTGTGCTGCTTGCTCAAGGGGCGTTACCTTTAATTTTACCGGTATGGTTGTTTTGGGTTGTTGTTCAGGTTGGCGAACAATAACCGTAGTATCTTTGATGTAAGTATCGGTTAGCTCTTCTGGTGACAGCGAACTGATTTCTGCCCAACTAATATTGCTGGCGAATACTAGTGAACTTGTCACAAGCAAAAGCTGAGTCAATTTGCTGGGTGTACGTTTGCTGGCAAATTGCTTGTTGGATGTTTGAATTGTTTTCATAATTTTTCCACGCATTAACAACGTCTTAGTTGTATTTTATCCTAGACAAGTCCGCTTGATAAGCAAGAGGTTTTACTTCAACTTGACACCCAGTATCAAGAATATGTGAACCGTGTATTCAGTTACGGCGTTTTGTAAAATTATTTTCGGTGATTGTTTAATAAAATCAACAAAATACCTGCTTCTCTGTTGTGGCGACAATAGCGCTTATTTAACAGCTGTGTTTTAATCCGCTCATGAAAAAATCATTACCTCTATTAATCGGCTTTCGCTATTTATCTGCCAAACGCCGTAATCATTTTATATCCTTTATTTCTGCTTCTTCCATGGTGGGTATGACCTTGGGCGTGGCGGTACTTATTCTTGTTTTGTCTGTGATGAATGGCTTTGATCGCGAGCTGCGCGAACGAATCTTAGGCATGATTCCCCATGGCATTATTTATGAACGAGGCGGTGTGCAAGACTGGCGTTCGTTAGCCAAAGAAGTTGAGCAATTTCCGGGCGTGGTTGCCGCTGCGCCACTAACGCGTTTGCAAGGCATGATGGCTTATCAAGGACGTGTGCAGGGTGCTATGGTCACGGGCATAGACCCTACTGCTGAAGAACGTGTTTCTATATTGCCAAGCCATATTACCGAAGGTGAGCTGTCGTCACTAACTGCTGGCGGTTTTAATGTGGTGATGGGCGAAATTTTAGCCCGACGGTTAAATCTAGTGATTGGCGATAAAGTCACCTTGATGTTACCAGAGGCTACGTTATCACCGGCGGGCATTTTACCCAGAATTAAACGCTTAACAGTCACGGGCATTTTTTCTGTGGGTGCGGAGTTAGACGCCAACTTAGCGGTTATACATATAGAAGACGCTAAAAAACTGGCTCGTCTTGCGGGTCAAGCACAGGCATTACGAATAAAAACAGAGAATTTATTCACGGCTCCTAAGTTGGTTTGGCAGTTAGTGAGTGAAGTGGATGGTATTTATTCAGGCAGTGATTGGACACGCACTCATGGTAATTTATTCCAGGCAATTAAAATGGAAAAAACCATGATTGGTTTACTATTGCTCATTATTGTTGCTGTTGCGGCCTTTAATATTATTTCTACCTTGGTGATGGTTGTCACCGATAAGCAAGCCGACATCGCTATTCTAAGAACCATGGGGGCAACTCCACGTACTATTTTATACATATTTATGGTGCAGGGTTTGGCAATTGGTGTTGTGGGGGTCGCCCTAGGAACGGTGCTTGGTATTATTGCAGCCTTAACAGTATCGGATGTTATTGCTTGGATTGAGCAATTATCTGGGGTTCAGTTTTTAAGTGGTGATGTCTATTTTATTAGTTATTTGCCGTCTCAATTGTTGTGGTCAGACGTTGCTATGATTACTTCCAGCGCCTTGGTATTGAGCTTTTTAGCCACTATTTATCCGGCGATTCGTGCTTCAAAAATTCAACCTGCAGAGGCCTTGCGTTATGAGTGATGCAACCGTTGTTTTAGATGCCCGCGGATTGAGTAAAACCTATCGCACTGGCCCAGACGAAATAGTAGTGTGGACCGATGTTAATTTTCAAGTGGCTCAAGGTGAGACTATTTCGATTATCGGTGCTTCTGGTTCGGGCAAAAGCACATTATTGAATGCGTTAGGGGGCTTGGATTCAATAGATTCTGGCGAAGTTATGTTGGCGGGTCATGCTATCCACGCATTGGATGAAATTAAGCGCACCCAGTTGCGTAATCGAGACTTAGGTTTTGTTTATCAATTTCATCATCTCTTACCTGAATTTAGTGCCTTAGAAAATGTAATGATGCCCTTGTTAATTCGTGGTGAAGGCAGTAAACAAGCGAAAGCCAGCGCGCTTAAGTGTTTAACCCAAGTCGGTTTGGCAGCGCGAGCCGAGCACAAACCTTCTGAATTATCCGGTGGTGAGCGTCAGCGCGTTGCCATTGCCCGCGCTTTAGTGGGTAAGCCTAAGGTGGTTTTATTGGATGAGCCAACCGGTAACTTAGATCAACAAACGGCGCAGCAAGTAGAGGATGTGCTATTAGACCTTGCTGATACTGCGGGAATGGCTTTTGTGATTGTAACTCACGATGAAGAATTAGCTGGGCGAGCCAACAGGCGCTATAAGCTGTTGGACAAGACCCTTATTGAGTTATGAGCCGAGCTGTTAGCTATTTGTCAGCGTCTTTTTTGCGGGATTCTTGGCGTTTGTTCCAGTGGGATACCACGTGCATGCGCCAAAGAATACGCATACCTATGTAAGATAACGAAGCCAATACCAAGCCAGTAATAACAGACCCTAAATACAAGGGTAACCAAATCTCACTCAGCTGTGCTACTAAAAACTCCATACTCATTTCACTGTTAAAGTCTCGGGCAGGAATATCTAAGATATATGCACCTAAACTGTAGGTGGCATAAAAAATTGGGGGCATGGTAATGGGGTTGCTGATCCAAACTAAGCCGACTGAAATTGGCAAGTTCGAATTAAAATAAAACGCTAATAATGCTGCCAGTGCCATTTGAAAAGGCATGGGAATAAATGCGCAAAATATACCAATAAAGAAAGCTTGAGCAACAGATCGGCGATTTAAATGCCATAGATTTGCTTTACCCATGAGCGGCGCCAAAAACGAAAGTGACTTGTTTTGTCTTACTTGTTCGGGAGTAGGGAAGAGCTTTTGTAATTTTTTCTTTGGCATCAGATCAATTCTTTTGTGGTTTCAGCTTTATCTGCCATGCTGATTAATGTGCGAATTATGCCCATTAACGGATGAGGTGGCAATGAGACTGTGCCTAGTAAGTTCAATTTTAGCTTTAATTGTGTTGATACAAGCTGAGTCAAGATCTGAATGGTTGTTGGTATTGTTGCTCGCTTCGTTATTATTAGCTGCCTATTTTTGGTTGCAAATATCGCCGCACAGACAGGTTAGTACTCCCTTTAAACGGCCAACTCGGCAGGCACCACTGGCCAATATTCGTCTTTGTTTAGTGGTTGTTGTGAGTATCGGTTTATCCGCTGTGTATGGTTACTCATGGCTTGGCAGTCGTATAGACAGTCGCTTACCTGCCAGTGAATCTGGCCAAGTGATATCAGCTGTTGGGGATGTTGTGCAATGCGATTATTCCAACCCGAGTATCGAAAAATACGTTGTCAATCTTGTGGGTATCTCTACAGAGTCCGGTTCTTCTGGCAGTTTGCAGAGATTACGCAAGGTATCATTGTCACGTTATTTATCCAATTTATCTAAGCAAAACAGCATTCAATCCTATGACCACTTTCAGCGATGTGGGTTTCGTATTCAATTTACCGCCAAATTAAGAGCACCTTACAGCTTTATTAATCCGGTAGGGTTTGATTATGAAGCCTGGTTATTAAGCAAAGGCATTGATGCAACTGGTTATATTACCGAATTTGCTGTGATAGAGGATGTGAATAAGCCATTAATCGATTTGAGACAACAGGGTATTCATCGCGCAGCGTCGTTACCTGGCTTGTCGGGTCAGGTTGTGCCTGCCTTATTGTTTGGTGTGTCTGGGTATTTAGCAAAAGAACGTTGGTCTGATCTACAAATGACAGGGGCAATTCATTTACTGGTGGTAAGTGGTTTGCACATAGGGTTTTTAGTGTTGCTTGTGGTTATGCTGTGGCGTTTGCTTGTGCAGCTTGAAGTGCTGTTGTTTTTGCCAGCGCATTCATACTTGTTGCGACTTACACCGCTGATCCTAATGCTGTGTTGCTTGGCTTACGCTTATATGGCGGGAATGGGCTTAGCAGTGCAGCGGTCTAGCTTAATGCTACTGCTAACATTGTTGGTTAGCTATTATAAGTCTCATTGGTCGCTTTTAGATACATGGCTATGGGTTGTGTGGCTGGTACTGATGATTAATCCACTGGCCAGTTTATCCATCGGCTTTTGGTTTTCTTTTGCCGCTGTGGGTTGCTTGTTAATGACCCACGCTGGGGTAGTGAAAACAGGTCGTAAGCTAGCGTTAAAAGATCCTGAATTTTGGCGTAATGGCGTTATGCATTTAATTCGCCCGCAATGGATTATCTTTATCGCCTTAATGCCTTTTTTATGGTTTTTTCAACAATCACAATCGTTGCTGTCTTTACTGGTTAATACCTTGGCGATTCCGTTATTAGCGCTATGCGTATTACCGCTTTCTTTATTAGCACTTGTTTTTCCGCAATCTTTTATACCGGATATTTTGAATCGAGTGTTGGCGTTTAGCTTTGAATATTTAGATACAATTGCTCAAGCATCTTCTTGGTTGGTATTCAAACCATTAGGGGTGTGGCTATTATTGTTAACTGTGCTGGTACTGACTGTGCTTATGTTTCGTGGGTTTCCGTTTCGCCGGTTAAGCTTTGTGTTGTTAATACTGGTGTATTTTTTACCGACAAAAGCCGACGGTGATCGCGTAATTGTGTTTGATGTTGGCCAAGGCTTGTCGGTGGCGGGGATTTTTCAACCAAGGCCTTCAGTTAAGCTTGAGTCTGAGTCTGAGCAAGCTGCGAAAACATGGGTGTACGACACCGGTGCAAAATTTCGATCAGGTTTTAGTTTGGGTGAAGCCGTAGTGGCCAAAAATTTACGTGCACTGCCTTTAACACAGGTAGACATGCTGTTTATTAGTCATTCCGACAATGATCACGCTGGCGGAGAAGCAGGTTTAAAGCGTACGTTAAAAGTGGGATTAACCTATGCGGGTCAGCCAAGATCGGTTGATCATGTTAATTGTGATAGTTTAGACAGTCATTGGCGTTTAGGCCACGGCTTTCAATGGCGTGCTTTAAATCTGCCACAGTCTGATCTTATACTCAGTGATAATGATAGATCGTGTGTGGTGCAGTTTAATATAAACGGTCACCGCTTATTGTTGCCAGGCGATATTGAAAGCAAGCAAGAGCAGCGTTACGTTGATTATTTTGGTGAGAAACTGAAGTCAGACGTGTTGATCGTTCCGCACCATGGTAGTAAAACCAGCTCTAGTGACGTTTTTTTAACAGCGGTTTCGCCTTCAATAGCGATTATTTCCAGTGGATTTAAAAATTCGTTTCGTCACCCGCATCAAGATGTGTTGAACCGCTATCAGCGCTTTGGGATTTCTGTTTACAATACTGCCTTGTCAGGCGCAGTAGAAATCGATTTTTTTAGTGGTAGCGCTATAAAATTGGTTGAATGGCGCACAGTTAACCCGCCCAGTTGGCGACAAATGTGATTTGATTAACGCAATTGCATCAGATTGTAGAGCTAGTAATCAAGCTTGTGCTAAAGTAGCGCGCATAAATCATAATAAATTGAGTGTTAGGAGATTGTTCTGTGTTTGAGATCATCCAGAGCGGCGGTTGGATGATGATTCCGATCATCATTTGTTCAGTATTAGCGGCAGCGATTGCAGGTGAACGTTTTTGGACGTTGCGCACCAATCAAATAGCCCCCACAGATTTATTAAGCCAAGTGTGGAGCTGGATGAAAAACAACCAGCTCGACAGTGCGCGTATTAAAGAGCTGCGCGAAAACTCTCCACTGGGTCGGGTTTTGGCTTCGGGTTTAATGAACTCTAAGCACGGCCGCGATATTATGAAAGAAAGCATTCAAGAAGTGGCCAGTCACGAAATTCATGAAATGGAACGCTACTTAAATGCGCTAGGCACGATTGCTGCCGTTACCCCGCTAATGGGCTTGTTGGGGACTGTAATTGGTATGATTAAGGTGTTCTCAGAAATTATGCTTGCCGGAACAGGCCAAGCCGGTGTGTTAGCAGGTGGTATTTCAGAGGCGCTAGTTACGACAGCTGCTGGTTTGGCAATTGCTATTCCTGCACTAATTTGTCACCGCATGTTACAGCGTCGGGTGGATGAGGTAGTGGTGTTTATGGAACAAGAATCATTGAAGTTAGTTGATGTTTTACACGGTGAGCGAGAAGTTGCCGACAGCCCCGTTAAAAAGCCTGAAAATAAGCAGGCGGTTGGAGCTTAATTGTGAATTTTAAACGTCAAAATAAAGAAATGGTGGAGGTCAATCTTACACCTCTAATTGACGTCGTTTTCTTGTTGCTGATTTTCTTTATGGTTTCTACTACGTTTACCAAGGATAATCATCTGAGCATTAATCTGCCTGAATCCAGCGCAGAGCAGCAACCGGTTGCGGCGAATCGATTAGAAATTATTATCACGGCCTCTGGAAATTATTCGATCAACGATAAATCTTTGGTTAATAATACATTAGATACTCTTAAGCGTGGGCTGGTAAAAGCGGCTAACGGCGAAACGGGTTTGCCAGTGACGATAACAGCAGATGCTAATACGCCTCATCAGGCGGTTGTGCGAGCAATGGACGCCGCTGGTCAATCGGGTTTTGTTAATCTTAGTATCACTACACGTCAAGCTAGCGCGGAATAATTCATGTCAGAGCAAGTATCGGTAGGGCGTCTTTACGGGCGTCTGCTGACCTACGTAAAGCCTTTTATAGGCTCTTTTTTAATTGCCATCTTGGGGTTTGTGTTATTCGCCTCAGCAGCACCCGCCTTATCTTGGATGATGGGCCAAATTACCGAAGTACTGGCGAATCCTAAACCCGAAGATGCCCGTTTTGTCATCATCACCTTGGTGGTTATTTTTGCTTACCGCGGTTTAGGTACATTTTTGGGCAAATACTTTATTGCCCGTGTTGGTCGCGGAGTGGTACACAGTTTGCGTACGGTCTTGTTTAACCACATGTTACTTTTACCCAGTAATTATTACGATGGTGAATCAACTGGGCGACTTATTTCACGAGTTATTTTTGATGTTGACCAAGTAACAGGCGCTGCAACGAAAGCATTAACAACCTTGGTTCAAGATGGCTTAACTGTTATCTTTTTAATGGGGTATCTGATTTATTTAGACTGGACCCTTACTCTTATTTTCTTAGCATTAGCACCTATTATTGGCGCTTTGGTTGGCTTTGCCAGTAAATTCTTCCGTAAATACAGCAAACGTATTCAAAAATCTGTAGGTAACGTAACCCAAGTTACTAATGAAACCATTACGGCATATCGTGAAGTGAGAACCTTTGGTGGTCAGGAGTTTGAAGGCGCGCGCTTCAATAAAGCCAGTGAAGACAACCGCAAGCAAGCACTAAAATTTGCATTAACCAATGCCATTAATGTGCCTTTAAACCAGCAAATTATTGCCCTAGGTTTAGGCGTAATGGTGTACATGATGTTTGAACGCGTTTTGAACGGCACGATGAGTGCAGGCGAATTCATGACCTTTATTACCGCTGCGTCGCTTATTGCAAAACCTTTGCGTTCATTGACCGATATAAACTCGATTATTCAAAAAGGCTTGGTTGGCGCTGAATCAATATTTTCAGTGTTAGACACACAAACTGAAAAAGACAGTGGTCATATTGAACTCGATCGCGTGCGCGGTGACGTAGAGATCAAAGATTTGAGTTTTAAATACCCCAGTTCAGATGATTGGGTTTTGAAATCACTAAATGCCAAAGCAGACGCTGGCAAGTCATACGCTTTAGTCGGCCGCTCTGGTAGCGGTAAAACTACGCTGATGACCTTGTTGCCGCGTTTTTACCAAGCTCAACAGGGCAGTATTTTACTCGACGGCCACAAGTTAGAAGATCTCACCCTTGCTAGTTTACGCAAAAATGTGTCGATTGTGAGTCAGCAAGTTATGCTTTTCAATAGCAGCGTACTCAACAATATTGCTTATGGCGAGTTGCAGCACAAATCACGCGAAGAAGTCATTGCCGCCGCTAAAGCTGCGCATGCAGATGAATTTATTATTCAAATGAGTGATGGCTACGATACTATGGTGGGTGATAACGGTGTTTTATTATCCGGTGGTCAGCGCCAGCGTATTGCTATTGCTCGCGCCATTTTGAAAAATTCACCCGTGCTTATTTTAGACGAAGCAACCTCTGCGTTAGATACCGAATCAGAACGTCACATTCAGGGTGCTATGGAGGAAGTGGTGAAAGGGCGTACTACCTTTGTGATTGCTCACCGTTTAAGTACCATTGAAAATGCGGATGAAATTTGGGTGATGGAAAAAGGCGAAATTATTGAGCGTGGCACGCATAACCAATTATTAGCCGCCAAAGGTGCCTACGCCAACTTGCATGATATGCAGTTTCACGAAGACGAGCTTTAGCGTTAGCATGATGAAAGCGATGGCTGAGCGTATTGAAAAAAACTGGTACCAAGGCAAGTGTTGGAATGCTTGGTTGTTGCCGTTAAGCTTGTTGTTCTTTGTTATCAGTCATGCGCGCCGTTTATGGTTAATTCATGTTAATAAAGCGGTTAAAAATAATGCCATACCTGTGGTGGTGATTGGCAATATTAATGTGGGCGGCACGGGTAAAACACCGTTAACCTGTGAACTGGTGACTCAGCTCAAACAAGCTGGGATTAATGTGGGTATTATTAGCCGTGGTTATGGCAGTGATGCGCCTTATTATCCTTACGTATTAGCAAAAAATGAACGTGCAGAAATTGTCGGTGACGAACCCAAGCTACTGCGCGATCGCTTAGATTGTCCGGTGGTGATTGGCCCCGATCGTAATGATGCAATACAACTTTTATCGCAGCAAAACGTTGATTTGATTCTATCAGACGATGGGCTGCAGCATTATAAAATGGCGCGAGATTATGAAATAGTAGTACTGGATGCTAAGCGCCAATTGGGTAATGGCTGGTTGTTACCCGCTGGGCCATTGCGTGAAGGTGCTTGGCGTTTAAAAACCGTGGATACAGTGATTTTTAATGGTGAGTCAGCTAACGACAAAAAACACATGAGTATCGTGCCAACAGCTTGGGTGAATGCGAAAACCGGTGAAAGAAAAAACTTAAGCGCTTTTTCTGAACAAAAAATGCACGCAGTGGTGGGTATTGGCAACCCCCAGCGCTTTTTTTCAACCTTGGATTCATTATCAGTAGAATATAAAAAACATATATTTGCCGATCATCATGCCTTTACACAAGCAGATTTAAACGTTGTGGATGAGTATTCCCAACAGATCGTGATGACGGAAAAAGATTGGGTTAAGTGTGCGACATTTGCTGATAAAAATATGTGGTATCTAGAAGTCAATGCTGAGTTAAGTAGTGGTTTAAAAACACGATTAATGCAAGATTTAACGGCTTTGGTAAAATCCTGCTAAGTCTTACTTTAGCTATTACACTTTCTTCATAAGCAAGTAAGCTTCATAAACAAGTACGAAATTAAAAAGGAATACACAATGGATAAGCAATTGGCATCAATGTTGGTTTGCCCAAACTGTCAGGGTAAATTGAAGTTAGATCAAGAAGCACAAGAATTACAATGCACGTTTGACGGTTTGGCTTTTCCTATACGCGATGGCGTACCGGTAATGCTTGAACAAGAAGCGCGCCAAATGAGTGAAGAAGAAAAACTGCAAAAAGCACAAAGCTAATATGAAAGTTCTATTTGTTTGCTTGGGTAATATCTGCCGTTCGCCAACGGCTCATGGTGTATTGGAGCGTAAGTTGGCAGTGGCGGGTTTGTCGGATCGTGTTGAAGTTGACAGCGCAGGTACAGCCGCTTGGCACATGGGCAAAGAACCAGACTTACGTTCGCAAAAAGCCGCCAGAAAGCGTGACTATGATTTGTCGCACTTGCGCGCTCGCCAAGCCGTTGCCAATGATTTTCTAGAATTTGATTATGTATTGGCGATGGATAAATCCAATCTAATCAACTTGCAAAGAATTGTTCCTGTCGGTGCTGTGAAATCTCAGCCGCAATTATTTTTGCAAGCGTTTACTACGCCGAACTTAAAAGCCCGAGGGTTAACCGAAGTGCCTGATCCGTATTACGGAGAAAAAGATGGCTTTGAAGACGTGCTGGATATGGTTGAAGAAGCTTGCGACACATTAATTTTAGACATTCAATCGAAATTATAATGTCTAACTTTTTTGAGAAACATCAACCTTTGCGGCAAACAACCTCTTTGCATATAAAAATTCAATACGACCTATCTGATTTAAATACTCTGTCTTTAGTAGGAACAGCAGAGTATTTTGCACGTTTTAATTCGATACCAGAATTACTATCGCTTTTAGAATATGCAAAGGCCCACCAGTTTAAAATAAAAGTTTTAGGCGGTGGCAGTAATATAATTGTGCAGCCGCAGGTGACAGGTTTGGTTGTACAAAGTGCCATGCAGGGTATTGAAAAATTATCGGAAGATGACACAACAATAACCTATGCAGTGGATGCAGGCTTGAACTGGCATCAATGGGTTTTACAATCTATTGAGCTGGGCGCTTATGGCCTAGAAAATTTGGCACTTATTCCTGGCACTGTGGGCGCTTGCCCAATACAAAATATCGGTGCTTATGGCGTAGAAGTTGGCCAGTGCATTGAAGAAGTACGCGGACTGCAATTATCGAGTGGGCAGTGGATGTCTTTTACGGCTGCCCAGTGTGATTTTGCTTATCGTGATTCTATTTTCAAAAAACAATACAAGAATGATTTTTTAATTACTCAGGTTATTTTTAAATTATCAAAACACTTCAAACCGCAAACGGCTTATGCACCATTAAAAAAAATGGCCGAGCAGTTTGTTGAAAATAATAGCGCACAGTTGTTATCAGCAAAACAGATTGCGAACTGGGTAATCGAAGTACGTAATAGTAAATTACCTGATCCGCATAAAATCCCCAATGCAGGCTCATTTTTTACCAACCCTATTATTCCAAAATCTCAAGCATATGAATTGTTAACTCAGTTTCCTAATCTACCCGCGTACTCGGTAGCAAATAATGATTCTGTTTTAAAAATTGCAGCAGGTTGGTTAATCGATCAATGTGGTTGGAAAGGCAAATCGTTAGGCTTAGCCAAAATGCACGATCAGCAAGCGCTTGTTTTAACCTTAAAATCCGGCGCAAGCCAACAAGACTTAATTAATATTCAGCAATCTGTACAAACAGATGTGAAGAATAAATTTGGTATTCAACTACAGCCAGAACCTCAGCCTTTTTATTAGATTGAGTGAGGTGACTTTCAGTTGATACTGAAGGGTTAGGACAATTTATTCGCGTTCGCACGAGAGAATTTGTAATAATGCCTATTAGCACTGCGATTGTTTTATTGTACACAAGCTTAATTGCAGCGGGTGCATCTATAACCGTTGCTAATAGTTCATCATGTAGGTCATAGGAGTGTGATATGAATAATGCTGTGCTGGCTGTAAATGTAGCTCTTTTTATACTAGCGGGGTCTTTGTTTGTAGGGTTTTTTTTTGAAAAAATATACGGATTTGGCAGGTGGTACAGGAGAGTAGACCAGGATGGCTATTGGACTGTATTAGTTGGACACGCAGTAATTTTCTTAATTTTTTTAGCTTTATCTTTTAAAATATAGATTATAGAAAGTATGCTAATCCATATTGTATTTAAAATATTAACAAAACATTAAAAAGTCATTTTCTTTTTTAGCGTGATCTTTGGTTTTTGGGAGGGTCGAATATTATTATTCTATGGTGTATTTCAAGAATTTTTTCATAAGACAATAAATCGACAATAAATAGCAATAAATAGGACACCCAATAAATAGGACACCCAATAAATAGGACACCCATCTTAGCTAGTAGATAAAAATTTATGGTCTAAAGTTATATTAAGTCTTTTAATTTAACGTGGTGATCATGATGCCCAAGCCTCGTAAAACTCTTATTTCAATTGAAAGTACGCCTTATTATCATTGTGTTGCTCGTTGTGTGCGCAGAGCCTTTCTATGTGGCATTGATACGCTTACAGGCCAGAATTACGAGCATCGTCGTGCTTGGCTTGAAGATCGCTTATTGGCGTTGCCAAAAGTCTTTGCTATCGACATTGCTGCCTATGCAATCATGAGTAATCACTATCATGTAATCCTTCACATTAATAGTAATCGGGCCAAGGGTTGGTCTGACTATGATGTTGTTGAGCGATGGCATCAGCTTTTTAATGGCACCGTACTTTCTCAGAAGTATTTAAAAAATGAAGGTCAACTGACAATAGTAGAAATGCGCGCCTTTCAAAAAAGCATCGATGAATGGCGCTTACGCCTGCAAGATATTAGTTGGTTTATGCGTATCTTGAATGAGTCGTATTAGACGACAATTAACTTGGCCGGTTCGCGACAACTAGCTTGTCCGGTTTTGGTAAACTTCAGGTAAGCCCTTTCTCTAGAGATTGACATGCCTGGAAAACCAATAACCCAACAGCAGGTTAAGTTATTTATGTCTTATCGAATACAGCCCGGCCACACACAGTCCAGCGCGGCTGCGAAAGCCGGTATCTCTGAGCGTTCTGCTCGTCGCATAGAATTAGGCGATCATCAGACAGTCAGGCCTCAAAGAAAATATGCCACCAGAAAAGACCCGTTCAATGGCCTTTTTGAGCAAGTAATCATCCCTCTACTAGAAGACAATCCAGGCCTTCAGCCCATTACTTTACTAGATGTACTTGAGCACCACGCTCCAGGATTATTTGATCACTCGCACTTAAGAACTTTGCAACGACGAGTAAAGCGCTGGCGAGCTAAACATGGCCCTGAGAAAGAAGTAATATTCAGACAAAATCACATTCCAGGTGAAATAGGCATCTCTGATTACACTTGGATGAATAAATTAAACATCACCATTTCAGGTGCCGAATTTAAACATAAGTTGTTTCATTACCGATTAACCTACAGCGGCTGGACCTATGCTCAAGTGATCTTAGGCGGTGAAAGTTTTGAATCTCTATCATCAGGATTGCAAAATGCTTTCTGGCGTTGTGGTGGAGTGCCTGCAACGCATCGTACTGATAGCTTGAGTGCTGCTTTTAAAAATCATTCCGAAGAAACACTTTTAACTGAGCGCTATGAGAAGTTATGCCAGTACTACAAAGTAGTCGCCACACGTAATAACAAGGGTGTAGCTCATGAAAATGGTGCGATTGAATCAGCGCATGGACACTTAAAACAAAAAATTGATCAGCAGTTAATGCTTCGTGGGAGTCGAGATTTTAATCAGTTAAAAGACTATGAGGAATTCCTCAATCTAATTGTCGCGAAGATTAATCGCCAAGGTCGTACTCGATTCGATGAAGAAAGAAAACACTTGCAAGCACTGCCCAATCGACGAACAAATGACTTTAGTGAGCATTACGTAAAAGTTTCATCCAGTAGTACCATTCTGGTTAAGCGTGTGACCTATACCGTGCCATCCCGATTGATAAATGCATCGCTTTTAATACATATTTTTGATGAGCGTCTGGAATTATTTTATGGGCATGAGCCTATATTAACGTTGCCAAGAGTTTATGCTCAAGCGCCATTGCGGGCTAGATCAGTAGATTACCGCCACATAATTCATTCACTCGCGAAAAAACCCAATGCCTTCAAATGCTCACAGCTACGCGAAGATATTATTCCTGCTGGGGACTTCACGCTGCTCTGGCAGCAGCTGACTCAAGAGTATGTCAGTGATACCGACTGCCGATATATGGTTGGGTTATTGCTATTAGCTCATAACTACAATTGCGAAGCCGCATTGGGCCGATATGTTTTAAAAGCACTTAATTCTGGAAATCGAGCGAGTATTGAAATCTGCCGAAATCTTTTTGGCCCCGATAAGATTGAAGTTCCTCACATCGTGAGCCAGCAGCACGCAGTGCAGAGCTACGACGTATTAATAGGAGCTTCTTCAAATGGCTAATCAACAAAGTTTACCTGTTCTGCTAAAAGAACTAAGACTTCCTGCTATTGCAAAGGCGTGGGCAAGCCTTGCTCAGAAAGCGAGTAGTGAAAACTGGGAGCCTGAATTATTTTTAGCCGAGTTATGCGAGCTAGAAGCTAATGATCGTTATGAGAAACGACTACAGCGATTATTACGTGACAGTAAATTACCGATTGGGAAGCAGCTCTCACAATATGATTTCTCACAAATTACAGGGGTTACGCAGCAACAACTAAAACGAAAAGCACAGAATGTTGATTGGGTTAGGCAAGGTCATAATCTTTTAATATTCGGTGCCAGTGGTTTAGGAAAAACTCATTTAGCCGCTGCACTTGGGTTCACCTTGATAGAGCAATCCATCAAAGTGAAATTTAGCAGCAGTACGGCTTTAGTGCAGCAACTTCAGGTTGCTAGAGAAGCTTTAGATCTTGAAGGCGCACTGAAGAAACTGGATAAATATGAGCTACTTATTTTAGATGATATTGGTTACGTGAAAAAGACGGATAGCGAGAGCCAGGTATTATTCGAATTAATTGCTCATCGATATGAACGAGGCAGTTTATTAATCACAACGAATCAGGCTTTTAGCGAGTGGGATAGCATCTTTGGCGACAACATGATGACTGTCGCAGCGATAGATCGACTGGTGCACCATGCAGATATTTATCAAATAGAAGGCGAGAGTTTCCGGAAGAAACACGCAATCAAATCAAATACTAAAAACCGGCCAAGTTAATTGACGCGAAACGGCCAAGGTAGTTGACGTCTTATAGAGTCGATTGCACGTGATGCTAATGCCGAAGATGGCTGCACTGGTCGTTTCTGGGAAGGAAGGTTTAAGTCTCAAGCCTTGTTAGATGAAGCAGCTTTAATGGCGTGTATGGCGTATGTTGATTTAAATCCAATCCGTACAAAGATGGCGACGACTCCTGAAAAATCTGATCATACGTCAGTTAAAAAACGTTGTGAGAAAGCCCAGAAGAGCAGAGCCCCTAACCAAATTAATCAGCAAGAGAAAACACTGTATCCCTTTGTCGGTAATCCAAGACAAGACCAACCCGAAGGTATTCAAATGAGACTGAGTGATTATCTTGAATTAGTTGATAGTACCGGCAGAGTATTAAGAAAAGATAAACGGGGTACAATCAGCTCGGTAGCTGAAAGAATTCTAAATAGATTGGATGTGGATGAAGATCAGTGGTTAGAAATGACGTCTAATTTTGAAGAATGTTTTAGCTCATTTGTGGGCGGAGAAAGTAGTTTACGAATGGCTTGTGAAAATGTGAGTTACCAACGGCCGCCAGGCTTGGCAACTTGTAAGTTGATGTTTCATTAGTTCTAAATAATAAAAATTATAAATTAGGCATCAGATACATTCTGAGAAATCATTGTGTTTGAAAATCAGGTTGTAGCTCTAGATACTTCCCTTATAAATACAATTCAACGATAAAGCGATAACTCTAATAGATTATGGATGATTTATGTCATATTTTTTGAAGTACTGGCTGAGATTAAGATGGGTGTCCATGTAAACTGAGTTGGGTGTCCATGTAAACTGAATTATCAATGCTGCTACGGTAAAGAAGAATTTTCTGCCATCGGGGTTATTGATGGTACAAGGAAGGGTACAGCATAGGATTTCTCTGTCCTAGGTGTGGAATGAATATTCAAGATACGCCTATGAGTGAAGAGTGGGTATTTTTTAGTAATTCATCCAGAGTATTCTTAACCTTATAACCGAATGTTGTTGCACAAAATATAACCTCTCTATAAGATAGTAATCAGTTACTATTTTTTTAGAGGTTTTATAATGGATCGTCCCAAAAGTCTTCCTGCTGAAAAACGACGAGCTGCAACGGTTGAAACGGTGATCGATCTGGCCGCCGAGCAAAATCCAAGTTCAATTACTACCGCTTCCATTGCGAAACACATGCAAGTTACTCAAGGATCCTTGTTCCGCCACTTCGCAAGTAAAGATGCGATATGGGAAGCGGTTATGGTTTGGGTCTCTGAGCGCTTATTAAAAAGAGTTGATCGTTCTGCCGAGGGTATTAGTTCACCTGTGGCGGCAATGGAGGCGATGTTTATGAGCCATATTGAGTTTATTGCAGAGCATCCCGGTGTACCCCGAATGATGTTTGGTGAATTGCAGCGAGCAGAGCCAACCGCGGCTAAATCTATGGTGCAGACATTGCTCAAACGTTATGGCGAAAGACTGCATGTGCTTATCGAGAAAGGTAAGCAAGACGGAGAGCTTTCCCCAACACTGGATAACGAAGCCGCGGCCACCTTGTTTATCGGCACGGTGCAAGGCTTGGTCATGCAATCGTTATTAGCGGGTGATGTCACGCGTATACGCCACGACGCCCCAAGGGTATTTGCTATTTATAAACGCGGTCTCGGGAGCACCTTATGAAATTACAAGCGCTTAAAACTCGTACGCTAGGTTTACTGGCTGTCATTATTCCTTTGCTTGCGGTGTTTATTTATGTCGGTCTTCGATCTGGTCCTTTAGCACCGATAGCGGTTGCGGTAGTAAAGGTTGAGTCGGGTCAAATTACTCCCAGCTTGTTTGGTATTGGCACGGTTGCCGCTCGTTATACTTACAAAATCGGCCCTACTTTTGCGGGACGAATTAAATCCCTCAATGCTCAGGTAAACGATTTTGTCAGGGCGGGGCAATTGCTGGGTGAAATGGAACCTGTTGATCTTGATGATCGTATTCGTTCACAAGAGGCGATGTTTAAACGCACTGAATCGACGTTAAAAGAAGCACACGCTAGGCAGGTTTTTGCCCAGAGTCAGACTCAGCGTTATGAGCAACTGCTAAAAGTCAGTTCGGTCAGTGAAGAAAGCGTGGCGGTGAAGAAGCAAGAATTACAAATTGCCAACGCGGTACTCGCAGGTGCGCGGGATGAACTCAATAGAGTGCGTTCAGACAGTGAAGTTTTAATGGCTCAAAAAAATAATTTACGCTTAGTTGCACCTGTTGATGGCATTGTTGTTGAACGTTTTGCCGACCCAGGCACGACGATTGTTGCAGGGCAATCGGTGATTGAAGTGATTGACCCTGCAAGTTTGTGGGTCAATGTCCGTTTTGATCAGATCAGTGCGACGGGCCTGAGTGCAGGTCTGCCCGCACAGATTGTTTTGCGTTCAAGGGCGGGTCTTGCTCTAGCGGGAAAAGTACTTCGCACCGAACCCAAAGCCGATAGCATTACCGAAGAAATGCTCGCGAAGGTCGTATTTAATGAGATTCCTCAGCCATTGCCTCCCTTGGGCGAACTGGCAGAAGTCACTGTTAATTTATCCCCGCTACCTGCTTCACTTATCATTCCTAATGCTTCGATAAAGGATGAAGGCAATAAGATTGGAGTCTGGAAAATTGTTGACGGCGAGCTGCAGTTTGCTGCGGTGACATTAGGTGCGTTCGATCTTGAGGGTAATGTGCAGGTATTAGAAGGTTTGTCTTTAGGTGATGACATTGTGAGTTACAGTGAGAAGACGCTGACATCTCATAGCCGCATTCATATTGTTGAACGGATAAAAGGAACGTCTCGATGATTAGCTTAGCGGGGCGTGACATTCTTCATTCGTGGGGGAAGTTCGTTTTTACAGGTATTGGTCTGGGCCTGTTAATTGGTGTTACTTTAGTGATGGCTGGCGTTTATCGAGGCATGGTTGATGATGGCAAAGCCTTGCTTGAAAACAGTGGCGCAGATCTTTGGGTCGTGCAAAAAGATACTCTGGGGCCTTACGCGGAATCGTCGAGTTTGAGCGATGATATATACCGCAGCATTCTCGCCATGCCGGGAGTTAATCAGGCGGCCAATGTCACGTATCTCACCATGCAAGTACGCAAGGGTGAGCGTGATGTGCGCAGCATGATTGTGGGCATCGCCCCGGGTATATATGGAATAAAACCCGGCTGGCCACCCTATTTAATAGCAGGGCGACACATTACTCGTGGGCATTATGAGGCGGTTGCTGACATTGCTACGGGTTTTAAATTGGGTGACCGCATTTCTATTCGCAGGAATAATTTTACCGTGGTGGGCTTAACACGACGCATGGTATCTTCGGGTGGAGACCCTATGGTTTTTGTTCCTCTTAAAGATGCCCAAGAAGCACAGTTTTTAAAAAATAATGATGCTATTTGGCAGAGCAGACGTCGCACGGAAGCTAACCCTGCTTTTAATCGCCCAAACGTTCCCGGTTTGTTGGATGCGGTCATTGCCTCGCAGGCTAATAATACTTCGGTGAACGCGGTATTGGTGACGTTGAAGCCAGGCCATGATGCTGATGAAGTCGCGACTTCTATTCAGCGTTGGAAGCGTTTAACCGTATACACACGGGCGCAGATGGAAGGCATTCTGGTGGGTAAATTGATCGCCACCTCATCAAAACAAATTGGCATGTTCTTGGTCATTCTGGCCTTGGTGAGTGCGGCTATTGTCGCCTTTATTATTTATTCACTGACGATGGATAAGATTAGAGAAATTGCCGTACTGAAACTGATTGGAACCCGTAATCGAACCATCGCGGGCATGATCATGCAGCAAGCTCTTGCCTTGGGTGCTATCGGTTTTATTGTGGGTAAAATCACAGCAACTTTCTCGGCGCCTTATTTCCCCAAGCATATCCTTTTGATGCCGACAGACTCCATTATCGGTTTCTTTGTCGTCATTATTATTTGTATTTTGGCAAGTTTGGTCGCGATTCGAATGGCGCTCAAAATTGATCCTGCAGAAGCCATAGGAGGTTAATATGTTGAATACTCCAAAGCGCGGTATCCATATAGAAGGCTTGAGTAAGTGTTATGGGAAAGGCGATACCGCTGTGTATGCCTTAAAAGACGTCAATATGATGGTTGCGCCAGGGGAGGTGGTCGGCTTAATTGGCCCTTCTGGTTCAGGTAAAAGTACCTTACTAAAAAGTCTAGGCGCGGTGATTAGCCCCACCGCTGGACGCATGACGTTGGGAGATGATGTTATTTACGACAATGGCTGGAAAGTAAAAGACTTACGCGCACTCAGGCGCGATAAAATTGGCTTTGTGTTTCAGGCACCGTATTTAATACCGTTTCTCGATGTGACCGACAATGTTGCCTTGTTACCCATGTTAGCGGGAATTTCGAATGCGGAATCGCGCCAACGTGCCTTGAATTTACTCACTGCACTTGATGTGCAACACAGAGCCAAAGCGATGCCGCCTCAACTGTCTGGCGGAGAACAACAACGAGTGGCGATTGCTCGTGGATTGGTTAACCGACCCCCAGTAATTTTAGCCGATGAACCTACCGCTCCTCTCGACAGTGAACGCGCGATGGCGGTTATGCGTATTTTGAATGACATGGCGAAAAAATTTGAAACCGCCATTATTGTTGTAACGCATGATGAAAAAATTATCCCGACGTTTAAACGTATTTATCATATTCGCGATGGTGTGACTTATGAAGAAGCGGGTGAAGGTCGAGGGTTCGAGTGAGCAGAACTGAGTTGGAATATTTGCGTAAATAAATAACAAATTGAGAGAGGAGTAAACATGAAAACAAATAAGCAGCGTAGTATTTGGGCCTGGGTGATTTCTTTGATTGCCTCGCGAAAATTATTATTTACGAAGTCTGCTATTCTCGATCTTCGCTAGCCTTAACAACCATACAAATAAGCCAGTAAAGGCCATGCTCGGTGCGAACGAGAGCGTGCCATTACCGTTAATGTGGCACCGACAGTCAGCTTGGGTGATCGAGATATTCGGCTGTATTAAACTGAAACCAACATAAACCCAACCGACGATTATCCAGCTATAACCCAATAGCATAGACAGCAGATCCATGCGGTTATAACACCACCAAGGTTGCCAGAGCAGCATGCGAATAATACCCAGCAAAGTCGTAAAAAATAATAGCGCAGCCTTCAATTTAGGTTCCCAAGAAAAGGGCAGAAGATTAAGTATTAATATTAAAAAAAGTAGCGCTAAAATACTGCCTTCAATTCTTGGCTGAACGTGGTCCTTTAAATAAATAGGACACCCAGCCTAGCTGGCGAATTATCTGGCAGATAAAAATTCATGGTCTAAAGTTATATTAAGCCTTTTAATTTAACGTGGTGATCATGATACCAAACCGAGACTGTAACTATTTTTGTGTAACTGCTTATCACAATATACTCTAATGAGAGTT